>WNFS01000190.1_pt1 | contig 55884 bp, 44 predicted proteins | sample 5400141 | NCBI WGS metagenome assembly WNFS01 (sample SAMN13153358, study PRJNA577476) | soil metagenome | isolation source: 60 cm saprolite under Madrone tree | place: USA:California | collected 2016-06-14
ACGAGAAGAAACGCGCGGCGAATTGCGCGAGCTGGTTGGCCGTCTCGGTCTGACCGCTGTTTACGTGACGCACGACCAGGAAGAGGCGTTTGCGCTTTGCGATCGCATCAGCGTGATGGTTGGTGGCCGTTTGTTGCAGACAGGCGTGCCGCGCGAACTTTACGAGCATCCGGCAAAACTCGCGGTTGCCCGATTCCTCGGCAGAAATAATCTGATTCAGGTGAGGCGACTCAGCTCGAGCAACGAAGGAACTGGCGAGTTCAAAACTTTGCAAGGCGGGCACACGCTGCGCTTGCCAATTCAGCGAGGCGAACTTGCGCCGCTGAACAAACCCTGCACGCTAGCGATTCGACCTGAGCATCTGCTGTTGCGGCAAACCGCCGATGGTCAAGACAATGCACTGCCGGCTGAAGTCCGCAAGATCGACTTTGCAGGCGCGACCTCAACGGTAAAACTCGATGCCGCCAGTTTGCCGTTGGAGGCGCTGGTGCTGCAACCAAATACTTTTTCTGTCGGCAGTCATTGCGTAGCAATATTGCCAGCCGATCATATTTCATTGCTCAAAGAATGAACCCAATACTGGGATCGCGGGCGTCCCGCCCGCCAGGCGTCGTAAGACGCTCCGCCGTTGCAGAGGACCGGTTGGCGGAGCATTGTTCGCGCTTCGCGCTCATTGCGGGCGAGACGCCCGCGCTCCCAGCAAAACGCTGAATGGCGAATCCCAAGATTTTTTCACCGCGTCGCCGCATCTCCCTATCTCCGCGTCTACTCTTGTTGTTCATCGTCGCCATCGTCCTGCTCTACGGCGTTATCTATCCCAACCTACATGTCGTCCTGCTGTCGTTCCAGCGCGATGGTACTTGGTCACTTCAGAACTATCGCGAAGTTCTGGCGCAGCGAATCGTACTAAGAGCAATTTTCTCGAGCGTCGCGATCTCAATCTTAACGGTAGTGTTCTGCGCGGCCATCGGTATTCCGCTCGCTTTTCTTTTTGAGCGCTTTACCTTTCCCGCGCGTCGTTTGTTTGCGACGCTCGCCGCGCTGCCACTGGTTTTACCGCCGTTTCTATGTCTTGACGGGAGCGGGACTTGGCCGCATCGATGCGGCGCTTGCCGAAGCGGGAAGAAGTTTGGGCGCACAGCGAGCGCGCGTGCTAACGCGAATTGTGTTGCCGCAACTAACGCCCTCGCTGGTAGCGGCAGCGCTGCTCACCTTCATGACTTCAATGGCTTCGTTTAGCGCGCCATTACTTTTCGGTGGCGGCGTGCGCGTGCTAACTCTGGAAATTTATACGGCGCGCCAGCGCGGCGATTTGACGCTCGCCTTAACCGAAACAGTCATCCTCGCTGTGATTTCGCTGAGCGCACTGGTGTTCTTTCAGCGCTATGAGGGAACGCGCCGCTTTGCCGCGGCCGCCATGAAGGGCACGGCGAAAACTCGCCGCAGCGTCGCAACCGGGCGCGCCCGCGCGGTAGCGATGGCTTTTGGCGTCTTGTTTTCAGTATTGCTGGTGTTGCCGGTGTTGACGCTGATCGTGGTGAGCTTTGCGCGCGAGGGAAGTTGGACCACACAGACTTTGCCGTCGTCGTACACGCTCGCAAACTACTCCCGCATTTTTGCTGACGACGCGGCGCGCGAAGTTTTTCTGAATAGCTTGTCGATGTCGGCGATTGCCGCAGTTGCTGCGCTGCTTTGGAGCTTCTGTGTCGCGGCATTGATCGTAAAAAAGCGCAGGCGCACATGGCATCGTCTTCTTTCGTGGCTGATACTTGTGCCCTGGGCGTTGCCGGGCACGGTGGTCGCCGTCTCACTCGCCGAAGCTTATGGCAAGCCTTCCGCACTGACCGGTTCGTTCATTCTCGTCGGCACGTTTTGGATTCTGCCGGTGGTCTATTTTCTGCGCTTCATGCCGCTGGTCGTGCGCGCTGTGCAGGCAAGCATGGAACAAATTGATGTGGCGCTCGACGAAGCGGGACGCAGTTTGGGCGCGCGTTGGCGGCAACGATTTTTCCGCCTCACACTGCCACTGGTTTGGCCGGGCGCGGTGGCGGGCACCTTGCTGGCTTTTGTAATCGCGCTGGGCGAATATGTGGCTTCAGTGTTGGTGTTTGTGCCGAGTAACCGGCCCATCTCGATTGCGATCGCATCGGAACTGCGCGATTTCAATCTCGGCGCGGCGGCCGCTTACGGCGTCGTGCTGATGACAATCATCGCCGTTAGCATGATGCTGGCGGGAAAATTAGAACGTCTGCGTTCGTGATAAGGAACTTAAACCGGGACATGTGACACCTCGTCGTGGGTCGACGAATACAGAACCGGGAGCAGTAGCGACCGGGTCTCCGAGGCATTGGGTTCAACGTCATAATAAGCTAGCTTCTTCGGCGACCTCATGAAAACGGAGATGTTGTTCTTCGCAAGTCCGACCCGGTCGCTACCGCTTCCGGTTCTGTATTTGGCGACCCACAATACAAGTAGCTCGGTGGACTAATATTCCCATCGACGATTCCTATTTCGTTCAGAGCAGATTTATGACCAAACTCTTCAAAACACGCCGGCGGCTCAGTTCTCTCTTTATCGTCGCTATTTTATCGCTTGGATTCTTTCCTACGCGGGCGCAGGAACCTGTTCCCGCGCCAACTCCTGCCATCCCAGCGAATCACAAAGCAGAGTTGCACCAGGCGCTGCTGGATCTGACAAATCCTTTTACGGTGATGTGTGTAGCCGCGCATCCGGATGATGAAGATGGGACGACGCTGACAATGTTGCGTCGAAAATTCGGCGTGCACACAGTCAGTTTGTTTTCCACTTACGGCGAAGGCGGGCAGAACGCGGTCGGGCCGGAACTGTACGAAGAGCTAGGCGTGATTCGCGCGCGCGAAACTATGGCGGCGGCGCGCATCCAGGGTTCAGAACCATACTTTCTTGGTCTCAAGGATTTTGGGTATTCGAAATCAGCTGACGAAGCATTTCGCGTCTGGGGGCACGACGAAGCATTGCGTCGCATGGTGCTGAAGATTCGCGAGTTGCGTCCCGATGTAATAATTACTAACCATTCGGTGACTAACAACGATCACGGCCATCATCAGGCGACGGCCCGACTCATACTGGAAGCGTTTGATGCCGCCGCCGATCCAAAGCGCTTTCCCGAACAATTCGGCCAATTGAAACCCTGGCAGGCACAGAGACTCTTTGTGCGGATTTTCGGAGGCGCTAACACCAAGCCCGCTGCCACCGATAAAGTCGTGGCTATCGATCCGAATGAAGTTGACCCGGTGCGCAATAGTTCGTTTGCGGAACAAGCATTGGACGCGCTTCAGGAACACGCGACGCAAGGCCCATGGCCGAAGACAACTGAAGACTTGATGCGGATGCGTGGGAGTAGCGGAGGAAAGTTGCCGCCAATTCGTTATCAAATGGTCCGCGAAACGCCGAACGCCGCGCCGCTTGCGGCTGATTCGATTCCGCTGCTTGCCGGATTGAAAGTCGCTGATTCGTTCGCTTATCACATCACGCCGTTCAAAACTCAGGATGCGGTCTTGACGGACTTTTTGGATCAGCCCGTTGTCGTGCTCGAGAGTTTGATTGAATGGCGGAAAAGTAATCCGGCGGTTGAAGCTTCCTCGCCCGATCCACAACGTGCGCAAATGATGAAGGCGCGTTTCGACCATGCCCTCGCCGCCGCCGCAAATATTTCCCTGGAGATAACGCCCGACGAGGAAGTGCTTATACCGGGAAACAAAAACACCTTCACTGTGAATTTGGAAAACAACGGCGACCGATCAGTCGAAATCGACAAGGTATCGTTTACGGGTTGGGGGAAAGAGGTACTGGTGAAGAGTGCTGATCAGCTTTTGCCGGGCACTGAAGCCGCTGGATTAGTTGAGATGGTTACACCCGCGAGCGCGAAGATCACCGTTCCGAGCGCAAAGCATCTCTATGACGGGCTTCTTTTTGGGAATAATTTTGTGGCGACCGCGGAAATTGAAATCGATGGCGTTCGTTTTGATTTGCGCAGCGAAAGACAACTTGAAGTCGTGCCGGCAATTGAGATTCTCGGCGTTTCTCCGTCGCCCTGCGTGCGCACCGAGGAGATGTTGGGCCGCTGCGAAGCGTTTGAATTGCAAATCGTTAATCATTTATCAACTCCGTTTCGGGGAGTTACGCGGATGGAAACCTCAGACGCGCCCGGACATAACGTAGCTTTGGAGCTTCCGTTGGTAATGGCGCCCGGCGAGACACGAGCTGAAAAGATTGCCAAGGGTCCTCTTCCCGGTCGGAAAACTCTTCCAGAACTGCGACGCTCCGGCTCGGTGCAAATTTCAATACTCAATAAAGACAAAGCTTCAATTACCGAGGTCACTGTTCCGGTTGTATATAGCGACGCACACGTTGCGCCCGGTTTGCAGGTTGGATACGTGCCCAGCTTTGATCAAACGATCGAACGGTCACTCGCGGCACTTGGAGTGGCAGCTAAAGTACTAACCGCTGACGACATCAAGACTGCTGACCTCACAACGTACAACACTATCATCATCGACAATCGCGGCTACGTAGCCCACCCGGAATTGATTGCTGCAAATTCGCGGCTGCTTGATTTTGTTAACAATGGCGGGACGCTGATCGTTTTCTATCACAAGTCGAATGAGTGGAACCCTGATGCAAAACGAAATCGCCCGCAGTTGGCGCCCTATCCGATTCTACTTGGCGACGAGCGGGTCACGGACGAAACAGCGCCGGTTAAGTTTCTGCAACCGGCCCATCCGCTGCTTAACTTTCCCAACAAGATCAGGCTAAGTGACTTTGATAATTGGATTCAGGAGCGTGGGCTTTACTATCCGAAAGAATGGGACAACCACTTCGCGGCATTGTTTTCCATGAACGACCCGGGTGAGAAGCCGTTGACCGGGGGCTTGCTGGTCGCCAAATACGGCAAGGGAAACTACATCTACACGAGCATGGTTTGGTACCGGCAATTGCGCGCCGGTGTGCCGGGCGGCTATCGGATGTTAGCGAATATGATTAGCTACGGTAAGAAGTAGGACAGGCATTCCTGCCTGTCCATGGTGAGTGGAAACTCTGGTAAAAGAATAAAGAGATTTTCCATTTGCCATTTTTCATTTCTCATTTTTCATTTCAGAACATCGCAACTACTTATGAGATTGTGGCTCCGTGGGAGCGGGATATTTACAGCAAGCAGTTTACTAAAAATGAAAGGCTCCTAACGGAGCCCCTCGAGATGCGAAATGCTGGCGATGAAAAATGAAAAATGGTAAATGGAAAATCGTCTTTTGTTCCGTAGGAACGCTAGGCTTCCTGTTCCAGCGATGATTCGCCTTCCAGCTTCACACGCGCTCGCTCGAGAAAAGTCTTAATCATCTCCCCAACGCGCTTCTGCATTTCGGAACTGATTGCGCCCTCACCCACCAGCGCGGCGAAGCGATGCAAATCCCGCGCGTGCGGCCGGCGCAGCTCGACATGTTGCGAAACCTTTATCAGGACGTTGTGGCCACGCACTTCAAAATTAGCAGCATAGCGAAGATAGTTCTTCATCTCAGAGCCGGCCGGTGACCATTCAAGCCGCTCAGGCCGATCTTCAGTCTTGCGCACGGCAAAGCTTGCCTGCACCGAGCCTATTACCGGCACCTCGGCGCGCACGATCCAGCGAGCAATGCCGCCACTCTCTTTACGAATGCCCTCGATACCCGGCATTAAGTCGGCAAAATTTTTGAAGTCGCCAAAAAATTCGCGCGCGCGTTCGAGCGTGGTTCTTAATTCCAGCTGACCTGTGTATGAAGCTTTGATACGAAACATTTCCCGGTCCTTATTCGTGTTCTCAACTTTACTGATGCGGCGCTGAGGGGCTTTGTTGCTCGACAATGCCATGGTTGTCCGACAAACTTTAGTTTGCCGTATCAACGACAAGCTCAAGCTTGTCGGACATAGATTAAGTTACACGATTGGGCGAACGTCGTAAATAAGCAATTTTTGTCAGGTTTGTCGGAAAGGAGTTGCGGCAAATATGAGCAGGAGATGTCCCAAGTGCGGTGAGGAACAGCTTAAGACCTGGGATGAGCTTAAGGATGATGAGCGCGAAATAGTCCGTCGCTTGCCAGGCTCTGCCGATTACGAAACTGGTGAACGCAAATCAATGCATCGCTGGTGCACGCGTTGTTGGCATGAAGAGGCCGGCGCGGAAGAGAGGGCGTAAGATGGCTCAGCTCTTTGGAGTGCGGTGGCCTGGCACCGCTTTGGTCCGTGAACGGCTTGTGGCCGCTTATAGTTAAGCAGTCAACGTCATAAGCGAAAGAATTCTGTATGTCACCGGGGGCCAAAGCAGCGCCAGGCCGCCGCACTCCAAGGAGTTGAACCCTTACGCCCTACTCCGTAATGCGATCGTAAGTCGCGCGAATTGCCTGCATCCGCGCAGTCAACGCTTCGTGCAGCGCCCCCGCGTTCTGGAAACCAAGCTTGGTTGCAATCTCTTCGGACTCGGAATGATCAATGCGAGGCAAGGTTGTGACCTTGCCCACAATCAGACGCAGATGATGATCTACTGAGCGAAGCAGTTCGTAGCCGTTGCTCAAAGCTTCGTAGTCTTGAGCTTCCAGCGATCCGGCGGCGGCAAGCCTGTCCAGCGTGGCGCGTGTCGAGCGGTCGTCACCTTCGTCTGAGATATCGTCGCGCAGTTGCAAATAGCGGACTGCAAAGTAGACGTCGAGCATGCCGCCCGCCCCAAACTTAATGTCGACTGCATCCGTTCGCCGCCCTCTCGTCTTCTCTTTCTCAAGCCGCTCGCGCATGTGACGCGCCTCGTGCTTCAACTCGTCGGCATCCATCGCCACAGCCTTTTCGTGGACCGCATGCCGGGCGTGAGTTTCGATCATCTTGCCAAGCTCTAAATCACCGGCAACGGCCCTGAGTTTGACGTATGCCAGCCACTCCCAAACGGCGCTGCGCTGTTTCAAATATTCGAGAAAAGTTTCTGAACTCGTCACCAGTGGTCCGTTCTTTCCGTCGGGACGCAGGCGCAGATCAACTCGATACAAATAGCCTTCGCGCGTCACGCTGGAGAGAGCGGCAATCAGCAATTCGCAAAGGCGCGCATAAGCTTCATCGCGAGTCAGCGAACTGATCGGCGAACCAACCAGCGAATCGTAGAGGATGATGATGTCGAGGTCGGAAGCATAATCGACGCCGCCGCTCGCGAGCCGGCCGAGCGCCAACACCGCGATGCGCGGACCTGCATCGATGCGGCCGTAGCGACGCCCGAGCTCGCGCCTGGCGATTAGATAGGCAACGTTTACGCTGGCGATCGCCAGTTCAGTCTGATGACGATTCGACTCAGCAACTGAAATTTCGCCCGCTGCGTCCTGCGCGCCGATTTCAATCCGCAGTTTGGACCACTCGCGCCGAAACGCAGACAATTCCGCCGGGAAAGTTTTTTCCGCATCGACGCAAGCGCGTAACTGGCCGCGATAGTCTCGCTGCTGTAGTTTGCGGGCCGGGGCGCTCAACACCGCGAGCAACGCGGGATTGGCCGCGACCATTTCGCCGAATAATTCGGATGCGCCGCAAAGCTGGACCAGCGCACGCAGACCATCGCGGGACATTTCGATCTTGTCTTCAGCCTTGGCGACAGAGGCAGCGACCCGGGCCGTCAATGCCAACGCGCGTTTTGGATTTGCTGAGTCGTGCGCCGTGTCAGTTAAGAACTGCGCCACCGATTCCGCATCAATGAAAGTCTTTTGTCCGCTGCCTTTATGAAGCTGTATAGCAAACACCGCTGCTGCATGTTGAATAATTGTTCCTTCGCGAGCAGTGGCGGTCACGCTTTCGCCGGCCCGGACAGTAGCGGAAAGACCTGCTCCGGAATCTTCAGCGCTTTCGGCAAAAACGCGATCATAGGCGCGACGAACATTCGTCGTATGCAGCTTCAGCGCCTGGTTGAAATCTTCCAGCGCAGATGAGCCTGAGAATCCCATTCGTCTGGCAACCAAACTTCGTTGCGCATCGCTATCCGGGACCGTGTGCGTTTGTAGACCATGCTCCATTTGCAAGCGATGCTCGAGCACGCGCAGAAACACATATGCTTCGGAGAGCTGCGTGCGTTCCTCCTCCGAGATCAAATTGCGATCGGCTAAACGGCCGAGGCTTATTAACGTGTGGGCATCGCGCAACCATTCGTCCAAGCCACCATGGGCCAACTGAAGGGCTTGAGCGATGAACTCGATTTCGCGTATTCCACCGCGTTGCAGTTTCACGTTGAAGCCGGTCGCGCGGCGCTCGACCTGCCGATCGATCTTTTGTTTGGCCAGCCGCACGCTGGCCAGCGCGTCTTTTACGGAAACCTGAGGACGATAAATGTGTTTCTGTACGGCAACCGCAAATTGTGAAAAGAGTTGGTTGGAGCCCGCCGCCGCGCGACTGCGAATCAAAGCCTGGCGTTCCCAGGCCTGCGCAGTTTTGTCGTAGTACTTCAATGCTTCATCAAGCGAACACGCCAGCGCCCCGTCGCGCCCGTGGGGCCGCAAACGCAAGTCGACGCGATAAGCAGGCGATTCCCCGGCGGGCTGCCCCACTAACTTGCTGATCGCCTCCGCTAACTTGATGAAGTATTCGCGATTGCTGACTTTGTCGCGTTCGCCCGAGCCTGCCGTCATTCCGTCATCTGAATAAATGAAAACGAGATCAATGTCGGAAGCGTAATTGAGTTCGCGAGAACCAAGCTTGCCCAGCGCCACCACGCAAAAATCGGCTGTGGCAATGCGGCCATGCGCGTCATCGCAACGTGGGGCGCCATATTTGTTATCAAGCGACTGCCGCGCCACGCTCAGCGCATGATCAAGAATTGCGTCGGCCAGGTTGGATAGTTCTTCCGTTGTCTCTACCAGCGTGTGGGCGCGCCGCACGTCGTGCAAATAGATGCGCTGCAGTTCGCGACGACGAAAGCGTGCAAACAAAACAGCAGGCGTTAACGATGAATTTGTGAGTGCAAATCTGGCGAGGGACTCTCTCAACTGTTCAGGCGTACGAACTCGCGTATCGGCGCGTTCTCGGGCGAGCCAGGGAATGTAGTCCGGATTCTGTTCAAGGGTAGTAGCGAGCAGCGGGCTGTAAGCCGCCAAGGCGAGCGCGTCGGAAAGCAGGCCCGTTTCTTTAACCAGCTTTTGGTGTGTGCGCGGTCGCTCTTTTATCAGATTTTCCAGGAACAGACGCGCGCCTTGCGGGTCGGGAAGATCACGAATTAGTGATTCAATCTCTGCGTTGGAAGCCACGAAGACATTGTACGCGGGGCGTGCCGTGTCCGATAAGCTTTAGCTTGTCGAAAAGCTGCGACAAACTAAAGGAACGTCTGAACCCGCTGTTGAAACGTGCTTGGCTCCCCTTCCGTTTGGGAGGGATAGGTCAGGGTGCGAAGCTTGACGCACACTAACGCCCTCTCCCCAACCCTCTCCCAAAGGGAGTGGGAGAAAGACTTCAAACTATTAAGGTTATCGGACATCTGCAACGGGTGACCCACTACATCACTATTGCCAACAAACGCCGAAAGGAATATTCTCTGACGCACCCAAAGTCCAACGCTTTTTTCAAAACAAGCGATTAGGGAATTTCCCAAAAGCTGATTCATCTTCCCAGAAATGGGATATCTGCCAAAAGTTGATAGAGGAGGCGAAAATGAGACGTTCGTTTCGTGTGATTCTCATGCTTGTCATGATGTTACTTGTTGCACAGATCGCTTCGGCACAATTTAAGATACCCAAATTCCCGAAGCCAAAACCGCAGCCAACTCCTACCGAAACTGCCCAGCCTGAGCCCACTGACTCGCAACCATCCCAGCCGCACCCGGAGAGTCGAAACACGTCGACCGCTGCACCGCGGGGTGGCGGGCCGTATCTGGCCGAACCTGAGGCGCCGATGACGCCGCAGTTTCTGCCGGACACTATGGAAGTTCAGGTTGAGACGTGGGATTACTACTGGAAGATTCCCAATGATAATCACAACACCAGTTGGGCCCCGCGGCTCAGGTTTGACGTCGTTTATGGAGGCTCAAGCCGAATACGTTTTAAAGCCGACTACTACATGCCGGATGGTTCGCTCTGGTTCAGTGAACCTTTAGACCAACGCGGCATCACCGACGAACGTCATCACATCGTCGGTATGTATAGCCAGGATGATTCAAACAGGGACAAGAAAACAATCGTAGTCGGCGGTGTGTTTCCGTTCAAGATTACGAACATCAAAGACAACTCGACCGTTTTCCAGGGCAAGTTCAAAGTGGTGAGATACAAACCACAGTACTCCGATGCTCGTTACCGTAACGAAGTCGATTACTACGTCGATTACGACTGGAAACTTCCAATCGCGCTGGCCGATCTCGATTACGAGCGAGACTACGCCGTGCCGACAATTCGCATGTGGTTCAAAGGCGATCTGCCAAATGAGAATTTTGAGGCGCGGCTGTTTCATAACGGACAACAGATTGCCACCACCGATGACGATGAAAACAGAGGCGGCATCCAGCATGGCGAGGATTACTATGCGAAAAAGCGCGGCGATGATAAGTCGCTTTTTTGGCGCGAGTTTAGTTTTGCTTGGCCCAAGTCTGCGCTTTTCATCATGACAGAGGAACAGCGCAACTATACAGCGTATAAGAATTCGTTGTACATCAACCAAATGCCAGGCGAGTATATTGTCAAGGTTTACTACAACGGCGAGCAGGTGCGCGAGACGAAGTTCGCAATCGGCAACAACGGCACCTACGCCGACAATGGCATTGCAAAGCAGAATAACCTAACGACGAATAAGATCATTTTGCCGGTGAAAGTGATGGGCACTGTGGACAAGTGGAATCCGGTGAATGCAAAAGCGATGGGCTTCTATGGGAATCCGGTCAATGGAGTAACGCCTTAACCGACAGATTCAAGTAGTTCAGAGTACAAGCTTCAGCTTGCTGCGTTTTGAAAGACGCAACCTGAAGGTTGAACTCTGAACTACTTGAATGCCATTCGCCGTTGGATTCGTTCCTAGATATCGAAATACATTGAAAACTCCAACGGATGCGGGCGCATTCGTAGTGGAGTTATCTCTTTCTCACGCTTGTAGGTTATCCAGCGATCAATTAACTGCTGGCTGAAGACGTCGCCTTTTAACAGGAAGTCGTGATCGGCTTCCAGTGCTTTCAAAGACTCGTCCAACGAACCCGGCAGCGTCGGCACATCCTTCAGCTCTTCAGGCGACAGATCGTAAATGTCTTTCTCGAGCGGATCGCCGGGATCGATTCGGTTTTGAATTCCATCGATGCCCGCGAGCAGCATTGCTGAAAATGCGAGATAAGCATTGCACGACGGATCTGGCGGACGAAACTCAAGACGTTTAAGTTTTGGATTGGTCGAGAACATCGGAATGCGGATCGCAGCGGAACGATTGCGAGCCGAATAGGCGAGATTGACCGGCGCTTCAAACCCCGGCACCAAACGCTTGTAGCTGTTGGTTGTCGGCGCCGCGAAAGCAACCACCGCCGCCGCATGCTTTAACAGCCCGCCGATGTAGTAGCGCGCCATTTCCGATAGTCCGGCATAACCGTCGCCGGCGAAAAGCGGCTTATCACTCTTCCAAAGCGACTGGTGACAGTGCATTCCCGAACCGTTATCGCCAAAGAGCGGCTTGGGCATGAAGGTCGCGGCCTTGCCGTATTGATAAGCAGTATTGCGGACTACATATTTGAATACTTGCAGATTGTCGGCGGTGCCGAGCAGCGTTGCATAACGAAAGTCGATTTCGCATTGGCCGGCAGTCGCAACTTCATGGTGATGGCACTCGACCGTGACGCCACACTTTGCCAGTGTCAACGAAATTTCCGATCGCAGATCGCTGAGGGTGTCAGTCGGCGGGACCGGTACGTAGCCTTCTTTGGCACGGATGCGATAGCCGAGGTTGGAACCCTGGAACTCATTCGCATCGCGGCCGCTGTTCCAGTGACCTTCGTCCGAGTCGATCGAGTAGCCGGCAGAGTACTGCTCGTTATGAAATTTTGCCGAGTCAAATACGAAAAACTCAGCTTCCGGACCAAAGTAGGCAGTGTCGCCGAGGCCGGTGAACTTCAAATAATTCTCGGCGCGAACGGCTACGGAGCGCGGGTCGAACGCATAGCCTTCCTTGGTTATGGGATCCACCGCGTTGCCGATTAGGCAAAGCGTCGGCTGCTCGGCGAAGGGATCCATCCAAAATCGCCCAGCATCAGGCACCAGCAGCATGTCCGATTCATGGATGGCTGCCCAACCGCGAATCGAAGAAGCGTCGAAACCAAAACCATCTTCGAACTGATCTTCGCCAAGTTCGGCGATGGGAAAAGTCAGGTGTTGCCACGAGCCCGGCAGGTCGGTAAACCGGACAGAAACGAATTTTGCCCCCTGGTCAGAGGCATACTTCAACACAGTCTTTGCATTCATGAGTTCTCCTGATTGAAAAAGGGAGTGTTAGGGGTGCTCTTCGCCCCGGTGCGGTGTTTGGAGCGAAGTGATCTGGAAGCCGAAAATTACTGCCGCAAAGTGCGAACGTCATTTAAGCAGACGCGCGTAAAAAAGTAGGCATTATAGTTTGCTCGCAAACCATGTCAAGGATTTTGATGGCCGGAACTTTCCGAATCCTCACTTTTAGTCGGTAACCCGTTTCCACACGTTAGTTAACCTCCGAAAGAAAGTTATTCGAAACAAAAAAGTTATAGACCCTCCTGACGTTTTCTGCTACATTGCGCCACTACGCGTCCCATCCAAGACAATCTCCGCTACACCGACTCGGGATGTGCATAACTACGTTTAGGCTTCGGAAAATAATCATCCAAGTCTCGCACGCAAGTCAGGAGACCGCGAATTGACCACGGCAATTGAGCAGACCCTTGAGACCTATGGCATTGAGAATTGGGGCGCAGGTTACTTCGACGTAAATCGTAGGGGAAACCTGATTGTCCGGCCCGCCGAAGGTGATTCCCGTTCCGCAGATCTGAAAGAAATTATTGACGATCTCGCCCGGCGCGGTATCGGCGCGCCCGTGTTGCTGCGTTTTCCGCAACTGGTGGCGGCCCAGGTCAGAAAACTACAACGCGCTTTTAGTCGCTCGATCCGGGAATTTGAATACCAGGGGGCGCACATGTGCGTCTACCCGATGAAGGTCAACCAACAACGTTCGCTGGTTGAAGAATATTTGCGCGAAGGCTCGCGCTACGATTTTGGCCTGGAAGCCGGCTCCAAAGCAGAACTCTATGCAGCGCTCGCGCTCGAGCAAACGCCGGACAGCCTGTTGGTGCTCAATGGTTTCAAAGACGAGGAGTTTATCGAGCTCGCCTTTGCCGGCGCGGCGTGTGGCAAGCGTGTAGTGATTGTTATTGAGAAACTCAACGAGCTGGATCACGTTTTGAATATTGCCGAGCGTCACGAACACGCGTTACCGGTTTTGGGAATGCGCGTGAAGCTTTATTCCAAGGGATCCGGGCGCTGGGAAAAATCTGGCGGCGAAGCGGCAAAGTTTGGTCTGACTACGACTGAGATGTTGGAAGTGATCAGGCGACTGGAGCAGGTTGATCGTCTCAGCATGCTCAAGCTGCTGCACTTTCACATCGGCTCACAGCTTACCGACATCAAGCGCATCAAGAACGCCATGAAAGAGGCGGCACGTGTTTACGCCAAGGTCTATCAGATGAAGGTGCCCATCGAGCTGCTGGATGTGGGCGGTGGCATGGCCGTCGACTACGATGGTTCGAAGACTGCGTTCGAATCGTCGGCCAACTATAGTGCGCAGGAATTCGCCAACGACGTTATTTATACAATCAAGCAAGTCTGCGACGACGAAAACGTTCCGCACCCAACCATCATTCAGGAATCCGGACGTTACCTCGCTGCCTATCACGCCATGTTGATTACCAACGTTCAGGATGAAATTGAAACTGTCGTTGAAGACATTACCCCGATTGAAATCGACGATGACGATCCGCAGGTGGTGACGGAATTGGGCGAGCTACGCGAATCGATCAGCGTGAAGAACTATCGCGAATACTATCACGACGCCCTTGAGCATCGCGAAGAATTGTTTACGCTTTTCAACCTTGGTCTGGTTTCGCTGGAAGATCGCGCCAAGGGTGAAGTGCTGTTCTGGGACGTTTGCGAACGCGCGGACAAGTATGCGCAACAGGCGAAATACGTTTCTGAAGAGTTTGAAGATCTGCGCCGGCTTTTGTGCGCCAAGTACTTGACTAACTTTTCCGTGTTTCGCTCGGTACCGGACAATTGGGCGCTGGGCCAACTGTTTCCTATTGTTCCTATTCACCTGCTCAACAAGCCGCCCACTGAGTATACCACGCTGTGCGACATCACCTGCGATTCAGACGGCATTGTCGATAAGTTTGTCGACTTGCACGACGTCAAACACGTCCTCGAGCTGCATGCGCTGGTGCCGGGCGAAACTTATTATTTAGCATTCCTGCTGGTGGGCGCCTACCAGGAGGTGATGGGAAATAATCACAATCTTTTTGGCGCTCCACACGAGGCCCACATTTATATCGACGACGATGGTTACCTGATCAAAAAAGTAATTCGCGGCACGACTGTCGGTGAAGCCACCGAACGTGCGCGCTATGAACGCAGCCTGCTGCATGACGGGTTTCGTCGTCTTATTAATCAGCGCGTCAAGGATGAAGAATTGACCGAGGCCCAGGGGACGGAGCTGGCCCAATTTTATGAGTCGCGTTACGACGCTTATACGTACCTTTCGGTTAACGGTGCAAAAACGCGTTCGCGGCGTCGTACTGATTATTAGCGGTCGCCCCTCAGCACTGATCCGCGTAACGCTCTTTTCATTCTGGCAGTTTGAGAGGTTGAACCTTTATGGTCACTCAACGAAAACCTAAAGCATCAAAGTATTTGACCACACCGACGCGGCCTGTTCAGGTGGATCGCGATCGATCAGTAGCCGGCCTACTGGAAAAAATGGAAGGCGCTGGTTTTGGCGGGCGACAACTGGCGGAAGCGCATCGCATCTGGCTCGATATGCTTGGCGACAACACAACCATTCTCGTTGCCGGCTCGGGAGCGTTGATACCCGCGGGCATGCGCCGGCTGCTGGCCTACGTCATTAAGAATCGTTTCGTCGACGTGCTGGTGCTGTCAGGTTCACTACTCTTTCATGATCTGCATGAAACGCTGGGCCGCTATCATTTCCAGGCGCATCCGAACATGACCGATGCGGAATTGGATTCGGCGCAGATCAGCCGCATGTGGGACCTGCTGGCCAGCGATGAAGAGTATCGTGAGGCTAACGAATGGGTCGCGGGTTTTACCAACCAACTGGATCAAAGTCGCCCTTACTCGACCCGAGAGTATCTGCATCTGCTGGGGCGCGAGTTGGCCGAGATTGCGACTGAAGACGGCGTGCTGACTTCAGCATACAAGGCACGCGTACCGATTTTTTGTCCGGGAGTTGCCGACAGCGGCATCGCCATCGGCATCGCCTCGGCGCGCTTTGAAAAGAAAAACAGCTTCATGTTTGACCTGGTCCAGGACGTCCTGGACATAGCCAACGTTACCGCACGCGCGCGTCTCACCGGAGTTATCAATCTGGGCGGCGGCACTTCCAAGAGTTTCATTCAGCAGACAGAACTATCTTCGTTCATACTGAAGAATCATCATCAGGGACACAAGTACGCGATTCAAATTACGACCGACGCGCCCCACCCCGGCGGCCGCTCTAATGCAGTTGCCTTCGATGAAGGTCTGGTTTACGGCAAACTCGCGCGTGGGGCGCACAGCGCATATGTAAACTGCGACGCCACGATTGCATTGCCAATTCTGATCACCGCGCTTTCACAAACAGCCGCAAAGTATCTGAAGGGCCGCAAGCGTCCCAACTTCACCTTCGGACGCGAACTGATTATCGAAGTGCCGTAAGTCAGTTTTGGCTAGTCCTACGCTAGTGTGTTGCCCGCTTTCCGCTGATAGAATGAGTTCTGCGTTTTGGTTGGCTCGGAGTCCTCGAATCCGGGCGTGAGACATCTGGCTTGGTGCCCCGCACTCTTCACGAAGGAAAGCAAATCATGAAACATTCCTGTCTCGTACTCGCGTTTGTAGGATTTTTGGTGTTTTGTCAGGGTGCGAAGGGGCAACTTCCCGATCAGCAGAGAGCGCTTCGCGGTATAGATGCTTGATGTAAAGATCGTGCCACTCAATGATGAAGCAAAACGTGACGGGCTTGACGCTCACCGGCTTCTAACAGACGTTGAGTTGAGGCTTAGGCGTGCAGATGTTTCACTTCTCGTTAGAGAAGAGGACGATGTTGCTTATCCAGTACTTGTTGTTCGGGTGAGCACGCAAAAGGTTGAGTCTTTGCACGTGTATCTGTATAGCCTACAGATTGATGTAGTAACGATTTTAGATCCTAAATGGCCGTGTCAACCAACAAAGGCAAAGGCGGGCATACCGGCCCTCATCGCTTCAATTTGGAGCAAGGGTGAATTTGGTTCCTATCCCATAAGCGGACTAGAAAAAGGAATACGAGCAAGTCTTGCTGATCTGACGGACACGTTTATCAATGACTACCTAGCTACAAATTCGCCTGCCAAGCGTTGATTGTCTCTTGGTGTCCGTAGGCTGTTGTGTTAGATTTATCTTACACGGTATTTGACCGATCCACGGAACGGGTTGTTATGGCACCTAGATTGGTCTTACAAACCGCGCACTTGACAAACTAAAGACAACCGATTTTCTAAAATCTTTTTCGCCCGTTCAAGTTAGCCATACCGAAAAAGATTTCAGTGAAGCCCGCCGCGCGAAAAAGACATCCTGTGTCTTTTTCGCGCGGCGGGCTTTTGCTTTTTGCGGGAAAGTTAATTGAGATGGCAACCGTGACTTGATGCTTCCGGCCACCCTCCGACCAGCCTCCATGGGATTGCGTGCTATTTTCGAGGCAGAGCGTTAGACCAAGCGGCATTGAGTTAAGAAAGAGAAGGGGCAAGCATGCCTAAATTACCGTCAGTGAAACCCAAAATGGTTATTCGGGCACTCAAGCGAAGCGGTTTCCTGGTCCACCACACCACCGGCAGTCATTATTTTTTGAAGAAGGAAAAGCTAAGGGTTTCGGTGCCCTACCATAACAAAGATCTGAAACCGGGAACGCTGGCTTCGATCATCGCGCAGGCCGGTCTAACAGTGGAAGAGTTCGTGGAGCTACTTTGATATTTTGATGAGGAAATGAGAAGCCCGCTTTAGGCAACTTCGACCGCCAACTGTTCGGTTATTGATTCATCTGTCGGAATTGGCTCGCCATCTTTCCTGAGACTCTCCAAGTAGCCTTGAATAGCATCCGTCGCCATCGCGCGTGCCTCTTCAAGCGTGTCGCCTTCGGTCACTAACCCAGGTAAGGCTGGACAAGTCACTACATAACCGCCGGTCACATCAGGCGTCATAACTACAGTAAAGTTCAGAATTCTCATAGGCCTCATTATATACCGAACGTACCATTACTTTGCCAATCGTGGCCTTGGCTTATTTGCGGCGCGTCGCGAGAACAACGAGGCCGATACCGACAATTAGGAGTGGCAGCGATGCCGCCACGAGCTTATCAATGACTCGCGGCCCAACTCTCAAATGAAACGAAGCTGCCATGGTCGAACACTTCGATCTTATAAACCGGATGGATTTCCCAGACCGAACGCCGTAGTGGGTTACCTCCTCCACTAGATGCACCGCACGGCGAAGGCTTGTGACTGCCGTCGAAGAAGAGCTGGCCCGTAATTCTGACCCGCAAGCGTTTCACCGGAAGCGGGTTGGTCACATGCGACACAGTGCAGGAGTTTGAATCAAAGCGCTCCCAGACTGCCGGTCTGAAGTGTGGAATGATTTCCGCTGTTGCGCTGGAACATTCTTGCGCCGAAGCCGTTTTGCCAAGAGCAATGTGAATGTCATTCCATTCCAGAAGAGAGTTTTTGCAGTTGACGCCTTCGCCACCGAAGCCGAAGGGAAAAGTGTCGTCGTGTTTTGCGTCCAGAACGAAAGCATCAAGAGTGACCAGATCACCCTCGCCCAACGTGACTGCATGGTTGTTGACGTCGACGGTCGCCAGCCCTTTCAATTTCACACGATCGGCGGGCAGCGGTGGACCAGTGCTGCCATAAGTAAGTTGGCCTTGCTGTACCTTCTTATCAACGGCGCGCTGAAGTTTGTCGATGGAGGTAAAACTGATCTGAACAGGGGTCCCCGTAGCACATAAATTGTTCTTGATCTTATTTTGCGCTTTGTCCTGGTCTCTTGTAGCGCATCCTTCGTTTGGACAATGCTGATCAATCTCGTGACTCACTCCCCCATCCCAGGGGAGATCGCATCCCACGTCGAACTTCCGGTTGATGTTGCAGTGCGAAGGGTTGGCTGGCGGATTGTCGCCGCAATGAGACACCTTCTTCTTTTTTTGTTTGCCCGAAGTTGTCTTAGCGGGACTGCTTCTTCGGGTGGCACTGGCTGCTTTTCCGGCAGACTCGGAAGTTATGAGGAAGGTAGATATCAGGAAGATAACGAAACAAGCGGCAATGCAGACGTAGAATCTGGTTTTCATGAGACTCCTTTACGCGGGTGAGAAATATCTAAGTTTGGCGCTGGTTGCCAGGGTAGGTTCAGTTGCCAAATAGTCAGCGAGGATCGTCAGAAGAGACGTGCCTTTAGAGCGGGCTTACTCTATTCCTTGCAAGATCTCTTGTCAACAAAGTCTCCACGATTTGCCAGCGGCTTAACCGCTAATGCCTGTTTCTAAATGAGAAAGAATCTTCCCAATGGCGTGTCGGCAACTACAAATTGGGGAAGACGCTGATCTTGCTTGAGCTTTTTTGGTAGGCACTCATCAAGCAGGACCTTCATATCCGCGCGTCTTTCAGCATCTCCTTGACACGTTCCAATAGCTCAAGAGCCTGCTCACGACTCACAGTGGGGAAATCATCCAGGAACTCCTCCAGCGGATGGCCACCGGCCAGGTAATCGATGATGCTTTGAACCGGAACACGAGTGCCCGCGAATACTGGCGCTCCGCTCATAATTTCGGGTGAACGCGAGATTATCTGAGTTTCGATTTCTGTTTTCATACTGTCAATTCTGAAACGTGTGACTTGGCCCAGCGATCAATCGTTTTCAAGTCTGTCGGCGAGCACGCGAACAGCGAGAGCTTGGGCCTCAGCAACGGCTTCGTTTGAAGATTGCCCGTGCCCGTAAGCAAGCACGCCTGGCAGTTCGGGAACCTCGGCAAGCCAGCGTCCGTCGCTTTCTCGTTCAAACTCAACTGTGAAAGTCATTGCCATGATCTTGGTGATCTTACCACGGCGGCGAGGGTAATACCGCTCTCAGTTGTCGACTTATTTACCCTAGCCACTGCAAAACTTCTTCCTCGCCGGTAGCCGGTGCGCCGCCCACCACCTCCACAAAATATTCTTCCAGCGAAACTGGTCCTTTTTGTTGCCCTTCCTCGGTCAAGCCGACGCCTTTTTTCAAATCAGCCAGCGGCCCAGCCGCCAGCAGTTTGCCCTGTGCGATGATCGCGATGTGGCTGCAAAGTCGCTCGACAATTTCCAGCACGTGCGAAGTAAGAAATACTGTCAAACCGCGCGCGGTCAAACGCGAAAGCAGATCTTTCAAAGTGCGCGAAGCGATCGCGTCAATGCCTTCAAATGGCTCGTCAAGAAAAAGAATTTCGGGCCGGTGAATCAACGCGCACGCCAATGAGAGTTTCTTCTTCATGCCGTGCGAGTATTCAACGATCAACTTCTTCGGTTCGTTGCGCAGTTCCATCAAATCCAACAACTCCGGCAGGCGCTCCGCAATCTCTGCTTTCTGCAAGCCATACATGCGGGCCGTGAAGGAAAGCATCTCGGCGCCCGTCAATCGCTCGAACAGGTTCAGATCTTCTGGGACCACACCGATTCGTCGCTTCACTTCCAAAGGCTCGACGGCGAGGTCACGACCGAGCACGAGAATCCTGCCGCTGGTCGGGGCCAACAATCCTGTCAGCATCTTGATCGTGGTGGATTTGCCCGCGCCGTTGGGTCCTAGGAAACCAAAGAAGCTGCCGCGCTGAACTGTGAGGTTAAGGTTGTCTACCGCGGCAATGTCACCGAAGCGACGTACCAGGTCAAACGTCTCAACAGCATTGGACGCGCCGCTTGTTTGTGAATCCTCCATTCATAGGTTTGTACGCGGGGATAGAGTGGAAGGTCAAGCATGACTTAAGCGTTCGTGTAGGAAGTAAACGCAATCCGATCGGCAAGAATAAAATTCAGCAGCGAACACGCGAGCACGCTAATCAGATTGGCGAGCACAATTGCCAGGCCAAGGCGCCCTACCAAAACGCTCATGAAAGCCAGATTGCCGAGAATTGAGACCAGCCCGGTGGTAATGTTGAATTTCGCCAGCCGACGCAGTGTTTCTCCAGTCGTCGTCGTCGGCCGGTCGCTCCACGTCCAGCGTTGATGCCAGACAAAGTTATTGAGTACTGCCAGCTCGACAGCTAAGGCAGTAGCTGCCAGATAACTAATGCGATGCGTGTTGTGCGTAAGCACAAAGAGTGCGCCGGCCTGCAACGCAAAGCCAACCACACCGACTACATTAAACTTTATCCAATGAAGCATAGATTAGAAGTCAGAGGTCAGGGGTCAGAAGTCAGAAGTCAGAGGTCAGAGATCAGAGGTCGGATCAAAATGATTCTACATCTGACTTCTGATATCTGACCTCTGACCTCCGACCTCCAACCTCCAACCTCGGACTTCTGATATCTGACCTCCGACCTCTGACTTCTGATATCTGGCCTCATGGCAGTCGCTCCAATTCGTAAAGAGTGTGGGTGTTCTTGATTGATGAGAAGACCAGCATCGTGCCCATGGTAATTATGCTGACCACGCCGCCGACATCGAAGAGCAAAAAGCGGTGGCCGAACAGATGCGTATGCGAGCTGTGAAGCAGATACAGGTTGCCAATGATCAGAGCCAGGCGCATCTCAGTCGGTCCCAGTTTCCACTGCGATATCTTGAAGACGCCGAGCGCATACGCTGCCAGATAAGAGTTGATTGCCAGCATCAGGAACACGATCAACAGCGCCGTGGCCACGCGCTCGCTCATAAAACCCGAAAGTGCCAACCCGAAAATGAAGAACAGCGCGCCGAAGGTATCGATGATGTGGTCCACATAGAATCCGTAGCGCGGCCGCTGCCGGTCTCTATATCTAGCCAACGTCCCGTCCAGACTATCGCCAAACCAGTTGAGAAAAATAAAGACATTGACGAGGTGCAGCATCAGCGGGTTCTGCCCACTCGCGGCGTAGCAAACGCCCGCCATAAACATGGCCACCAGCCCAAGCAGCGACAGGTGATCCGAGTTGACCCAGCGCGGCATCCGTCGTGCGAGTCCTCTCAGCGCTACCCTCTCCAAAGGGGCGAGAATGCTCGTTTGTTCGCGCCTGGCGTCCTTAAAATTGTTATCCATCAAAAATGCTCCGATTTCTTGTTTGCTAAGAGCCTCAGAAGCCGCCCGCTAACGCTGGTGGTTCTGACAAAGCGCTTTCAGTTTTGTATGGTTTGACTAACCCCCTCTTTGCTTGATCGTGCGCCGCATAAATGTCCGGCCGCGTCAGCACTTCACGATACTGGGCCAACGCGTCGTCACGCTTTCCTGCGAGATCAAAGGCACGCGCTGCATAAAGATGGGCCATGGTTACTAAAGATGGTTCGGCAAGTTCGACGCGTGTGGCCGCCAGAAACTCGCGCGCCGCGCGTTCGCCTTCGCCGGCAGTCAACAACACTTCACCATACTTAAAGTGGACCAGATCAAGCGCGCGCGAAACCGTATCGCGTACCGAACGGTCATGCAGCAAGTCTTCGAAGGTAGCAAACGCTTCGCGCTCGGCCTTCACGGCGGCGTCAGTGTTTTTCGCTTTTCTTTCCACTTCAGCCTGGGCCACCAACGCATCCGCCGCTTCCAACCGGAACAGGTAATTGCGCGGATACTTGGCGCTCAACTCACGAGCGTTTGCCAGCGCATCCGCAAAACGTTTCTCGCGCGTGTAGAGAACTATCAAAAGCGTCTTGGCATCGTCGCGCGCCCAGGTCCCTTGCCTGGAAACGCTTTCAATTAGCTGCAAGCCCTTTTTCTTTGAGCCACGAAAGCCGGTGACGCCCGCGACAACTTTGATTGGCAGCGGCAGCGAACCCACTACATATTCATAGAGCCCGGCAGTTAGATTCGCGTCGATGAAAGTCGGATCAAGTTTCAGCAACTCGCGATGGTGGTCCACTGAATCGTCACCATCCTTCAACGCGGCAAAGTGACGACGCTCGACCGCTTCTTCAAACGAAGCCTTCAGCCCCTCGGTTGCGCCCAGCCAATAGAGCGCCTCACCGTCTTTCGGATTCTGTTTCAGGCGCACCTCGGAAAGTCGTTTCGCTTCGCGCGTCAGAGTGCGAAACTCGTTAACAACCTTCGGATCAACTTTGTCGTCACCGCTGGAATAGAAACTTGCGGAGTTGTAGAGCGACGATTGCAGCCGGCGCGACTCGTAAAGCGTTTTGATCCAGACGCGCGCCGCCAGCAACTGTGGGCCGGCCGCATGGTTCGGATAAAGACGCACCATCTCTTTGAAGTCTTTCTGCGCCTTGTCGTAGTCGAGATTGTAGAGCGCTTCCAGACCGCCGCGCCGCAGCCCATCAAACTGCGCGCGATCGCATTCTCCGATCCAAACGTTACTGCTGGGGCATTGGGCCGCGACTGTGGCCGCGAGCGCAAGCAAAATCATGAATATGAGAATCAACTTCTTCACTCTAGTACTCCTTACTTAAACCACCTGAAAAAATTCAAGCGGCCCCGCCTCTAAGGTTAGGAGGGGTGGTTTACCCCCGCCGTTTATTGGCATTCAACGTTGGCGGGGCAAGGCGGGGTCCCTAGCGGGGCAGCCCCGCTGGGGTGCTAATCCGCCCTTCCCGACCAATAGCTTCCTCATCTGAATCAGTTTTATGGCGCGTCCGAAACGACCGTTTCAACTGAACACCTCCAGATATTTCACGCCGGCGCCGGTATTGAATAAGACAACTCGCTCGTCAGGTTTAACCAGGTCCGCGTTGAGCAACTTTCGCAGCGCCGGCAAACACGCGGCGCCTTCGGGCGCGCAGAAAATTCCTTCAGCAGCGCCAATCTCCTTCGTGGCGGCGATTAATTCCTGATCGGTAACTGCCACTGCCGTGCCGCCTGACTCGCGCAACGCATCAAGAATCAAGAAGTCGCCGATGGCTTTTGGAACTCGCAGTCCCGCAGCAATGGTTGCTGCATCCGCAAACTCATCCGCGAATCGCTTCCCTGTTTCAAACGCGCGCACGATGGGCGCGCAGCCGCTGGCCTGGACCGTCACCATGCGCGGACGACGCGAATCGATCCAGCCCATCTCTTCCATTTCCGCAAATGCTTTCCACATGCCAATCAGTCCCGTGCCGCCACCCGTCGGATAAATAATGATGTCCGGCAGCTCCCAGTTGAATTGTTCTGCCAGCTCGTAGCCAAGCGTCTTCTTGCCTTCAATGCGATAAGGTTCTTTCAAAGTCGAAACGTCGAACCACCCTTCCGCGTCTTTGCGCCGCGCGACTTCAGCGCCACAGTCTGTAATCAATCCCGCCATCAACGTCACCTGCGCGCCGGTCTGTTCACACTCAATCACATTGGCGCGTGGCGTGTCGTCCGGCATGAAGATGAAACACGCAAGTCCCGCGCGTGCGGCATAAGCTGCGAGCGCACCGGCGGCGTTGCCCGCTGAGGGGACGGCGAGCTTGGTCGCACCGAGTTCCTTTGCCATCGAGACCGCCGCTGACATGCCGCGAGCCTTGAAACTCTGCGTCGGATTCTGCGACTCGTCTTTGATGTAAAGCTGATCGATTCCAATTAGTTTCCCCAAGTTTTTTGCAAGCAACAGCGGCGTCCAACCTTCGCCGAGTGAAACTATGTTCTCGTCGTTTTCAACCGGCAGCACTTCACGATAGCGCCAAAGATCTGCACGTCGTTCTGCCAATGATTCCTTTGTCAAAGTGTGCGCCGCCTGCTTTAAGTCATAACGAACCAGCAGCGGTTTTCCGCATTCGCGACAGAGATTGAGCAACCGCCGTGCCTCATGTTCCAGATGACAGGCAGTGCATTCAAGATGCGTAACGTTCATTGATTAAGGGCCTTTCTGAGCGGGTTCTGAATAAGTGCTTGTTAGCTGGGTCATGCTTTCGCGGCAGGTGGAGCAATCGTATAGCACCGCGACACGAACAAATGCCTGTGCCAGTGACAACCACAGCTAATCAAAGTATCTTGGTCATTCAATACTAACAAACTGTGAGGCTTTCAAAGGATTAACATGCCAAATCGTACCGCCGCCATTCAAACCAACAAGGGCAGTATTCGCGTCGAGCTTTTCGAATCAGACGCGCCCAAGACTACTGAAAATTTTATTACACTCGCCGAGAAAGGCTACTACGATGGCGTGATCTTTCATCGCGTGATCAAGGGCTTCATGATTCAGGGGGGCGATCCAACCGGCACCGGGCGCGGCGGCGAATCGGCGTGGGGCGGGCGCTTCAACGACGAGATTGATGCTTCATCGGCCGTGTACCAGCGTGGTTACAAAAGAGGAATTCTGGCGATGGCCAATGCGGGGCCAAACACAAACGGCTCGCAGTTTTTCATCATGCATGCGGATTATCCGCTGCCGCCGAGCTACACCATCTTTGGACGCGTGAACGATGGCCTTGACGTGGTGGATGCAATTGCGACGAGCGAGACCGATCGCAACGATAAGCCAACATCGGAAGTGAAGATGGAACGCGTGACGATTGAAGAGTAGCTATTTAGCGAAGTTGCCTGGCCGCCTAGCGGCCAAATGTTTATAGACCCGGTTGCGTTCCAAATCACTTTGATCAACATCAGCTTCTATAAACATTACGTGCCTACGGGCACTGGGAACCCGGTCGCTACCGCTCCCGGTTCTGACTTTGTCTCGCGTCGCACAGCGCATTCAGCACGAAGTCTTTCGCTTCCCTCACTGAATCCTCCAGCGTCCCGCCTTTACCCAAACCAGCAGCGATCGCTGCTGACAAAACGCAGCCCGAGCCATGAAGTTTGGCGCCGGGAATAAGCTCAGCGCGAAACACAGTCACTGCTCCGTCATCGTCGAGCACATCAATCGCCTCGTTGGGCCAGGACGCTGCTTTTGAACCCTCCCTAACGGTTGAGCTTCTGCCTCGCTCGCTGCCTTTTGCTTCCTGCCTAGTGCCCTCCGCGTTCTGCGTTCTCAGGTGCCCACCCTTAATCAAAACCGCGCGCGCACCAAGACCGCGAATGATCTTCGCCGCCTCGCGCATATTTGTTTCTGATTTTATGATCAAGCCACTCACCGCTTCAGCCTCGGGAATGTTTGGCGTAACCAATCGCGCCACGGGCAACATCTCGGTAATAAAAATCTCAAGCGCCTCTTCTTCCAGCAAACGCATCCCGGAACTGGAAACCATTACCGGATCGACAACCGGAGCCGGCAATTCGCTCTCGCGAAAGAGACGCGCAACCTCGTGCACGACTTCGCGCGTTGGCAGCATTCCCGTCTTCGCGCAAGCGAACTGAAATTGTTCCAGAAGTGAACTGACCTGACTGCGAATCGTTGCCGCGCTTTGATGAACCGCGCCCGTTGCCTGCAGATCGTTTTGGAAAGTAATTGAGGTGATCGCGGCTGACGCGCGGCATTCAAATGCTGCAAAGGTCCTCGCATCAGCGAGTACTCCGGCTCCTCCGGACGGATCAAAGCCCGCGATGGTCAACGCATTTGGCTGTTGCATATTCATCCGTTGAATTCTGTCCGCTTATTTCATTAGCACCGTGGCTTCAGCCCGGTGATCGAGCTTTGCGCGGAAAAGAGAAACCGTTTAAACGGTTTCCGATTACATTCGCTACTAAAAATCACCGCGCTAAAGCGTCGGTGCTAATGAAAGCCTTCTCGAATCTTTTCGAGAATGCTAGGCAATCGCTGTGGTTCGTCGAACATTCTGATGGCGGCAATGCCTTGCGCACCAGCGTGCAGGCAGTCGGCAAAATTCTCTTCCGTAACTCCGCCGATCGCCAGAATAGGAAACGGCTTCAGCTCTGAACAAACATGCTTCAGTCGTTCGAGTCCCCCCGGTGGTCCATATCGCGCCTTTGACGGCGTCTCGAAAACAGAACCAAAGACGGCGAAGTCGGCGCCCGCGTCACATGCGACCCTGGCTTCGTCTAACGAATGCGTTGACACGCCAATCAGAAAATCATTGCCAAAAGACTGGCGCACAACTGGCGCAGGCAAAGATTGCGTTGTCAGATGGACGCCATCCGCGCCGGCCGCCGCTGCAACATCAGCGCGATCGTTTACCAGAAGTTTCGTCGCGCTGCTGCGTGTAATCTCGGCGGCAGACCTGGCGAGTTCATACAATACTTTGGTTGTCAGGGCTTTTTCGCGGACTTGAATCAGATCGATCTTTGCTGCGACTGCGGCTGTAATAAGTTGGAGGATACGGCGGAAGTCTTTACTACTGGATGTCGTCGCTGCCGTCGTTTGGCCGCTGGTGATGAGGTAGCTGATTGGCTTTTGCAGACCGCGCATTTTTCTTATCGCTGTTCGCACTCACCTGTTGCAGCGTGGCGACGCTTTGTTTGAAATGGAAGATTTCCCAAAAGGCCATGCCCAGGTTGAGCAGGCCCAGCCCGGTGACCGCGCCGCGCACCCACCCGGAAGCCACCACGGTTTGCAACCCGTACATTCCGGTCTTGCGCGCCGCATACAAAAGAAAATAATTATTGCCCCAGTCGCTCAGGCCCAATGTGCCTTGCGAAATCCATGGCAATAGCGCGAGCACAATGCCAATTTCCAGGCACAGAATGATGTAGAAGATAACACTTAATTTAGCGGACATAAGAACTGGTAAATAGTGAATGGTAAATCGTAAATGGTTGTTGAATGATTGGATGTTGGGATGACGCCCTTAAACCACATCTGGGAAGACTATTTACCATTCACCATTTACCATTCACTGCTTTTTTTTCTTCTTCTGGCGCTCTTGCAAACTTTGCAGCCGGGCGGCGACGTCACGATAGCCGACGTCAACGCCATAAACTTCGGTGAAGGCTGTCACCGCGCGCGTTAAGTCACCCATCTGTTCGTAAGCTGAACCAAGCTCGTACTGCAATGCTTTGTATTCTTCGGCGCCGCGGCCGGGCACATCCAGCGCCTTCTTAAACCAGAGCACTGCCGCCTGTGGCAAGCCTTTCTGCACAAAGCAAGGGCCCAGCATGTTACAGCACTGGAAGAAGCGCGGCGTATTGTCGCCGGGACCGGTCAAACCGGCAGCAGTCTGAAACTCTCTGATAGCCTCGTCAAGCAGGTCCATCTCTTTGTAAGCGGTTGCCATGTTGTAGTGAGTTTCAAAATCCTCTGCCGCGGCGGCGTGTTCGCCTTCTGCCTCGACGCGAAACTCTTCAAATATCTCAGCCAGGCCTGAATCAATTCCGCTGTTGCTGGGCGCCGCTTTAGAAATACTTTGCGAACTCAGTTCCTCACTACCGCCTCGCGCATCATTCAGAACTACAACTGTTTCTGTTTCAGCCGGCGACGGAGTCGTGTCCAACTCCACCGTCGCTGCTGCCGGTTTTCCAGCAGCCAGCTGGGCGCGGCGTAAATCAAACTCAGGGTCATGGCCAAACTGGCGTTCCAATATTTCGAGCGTGTCGAGCGCGATGTCGGAATAGCCTTGGGCGATGTAGAAGTCAACGCTTTCAAGCTCGTGCTTGATCATCGCATCTTTGCGCGACGCGGCGTCGTCAGTTTGATCCGCAGATTTCCCTTCGGCCTCGGTTGTTTCAGAATGGCCCAGTGTAAAATTTTGTGAAAAAGCACCGACGGATGATGGGTCCGGCACGAGATCTTCGGAGGCGGCGGCTTCATTAAGATCGGCAAAAGAAATGTTCGTTGAGTTGGGCTCAGCGACAGAATTCCATTCAAATTCCGACGCCACTTCGGCGGCGCTGTTATCCGCCACCGTTGTCTCTTCGGTGATGATCGCAAAACTCTCGAACGTGGGAAGAACATCTGCTGCGAGATTTTCGCCTGGCTGAGATTCAGAACCTTCGTCCAGCGCTCCGCCTATTGTTTGCAACCGCTCAGCATAACGCGCTTCATCGGGTGCAAGCCGGACCAATTGCGTCAAGGCATAACGCTCGTCTTCGACCGTGCCTGCCGCTTCTGCCGATTCTGCCAAACGCTCAAGCACAGACCGCAACTTTTCCGAGTCGCGTTGCCACCAATGAATTCGGGCCAGCAGGCGCAAGCCGCCCACATGCTCAGGAGCGCTTGCCAAAACATCATTCACCAACTCCAGCAGATCACTCTCTTCACGACCGGCCAACATTCTTTCAACGATCTCGCCGAGCACGCGCACCGCTTCGTCTTCCTGCCCGAGCTTCAGGTAGACACGCGCCACTTCAACGTACCGACGATAGCCGCTCGCGTCATGGGCCAGCAGCAAAGCAGTCGCGCGTTCAGCGCCGGGCGCGTCGTCCGCAGCGACATAAGCGTCAGCCAGCATCGAAGCCAGCACCGTGTCATCCGGCATTTCCGCCACTGCCTTTTCCAAAACCTCGGCTGCATCTTCGGCAGTACCCAGGGCGCTGGTAACTGAAAGCAGACCGCGCAGCAGTGTCTTGTCGTTAGGCTTCAACTCCAGAGCGCGCAGGTAGGCGGAGTGCGATTTTTCCAAGTCGCCATTTTCAAGCAGGCGTTGCCCGGCTTCGCCGAAAGCTTTCGCCGCCTCGTTTTCCATTCCCTCCTTGAAATAGTTTTCTGCGAGTTGTAACCGGATACTGGTGTTCTGCGGATCGAGATCAGCAATGCGATGAAGCACGCTGAGCGACTTTCGGGTTTGACCCGCGCGCGTATAAGTGTCGGCAACAATCAGAAACTGAGCACGCGCGTCAACGACCAGGCCCTGCGCTGCATAAAGTTCGCCAAGTTTATTTGCTATATCAGGATCGCGAGGTTTGAGCTTCTCAATCTTCTTGTACATCGCGATGGCTTTCAGCCGGAATTCCTGTTCGCGATAATGTTCGGCGATGCGCAAGAAGCAGGAAATGGCCTCGTCTTTCTGTCCCGCACGCGCCAGAAGATCCCCCAGCATGTTGACAGCCGTCAGGTCATCGTCATCATGCTTGATGATTTGACGATACTCTTTGATGGCGGCATTGATCTTTCCCTGGGAAAGAAATTTCTCTGCCGCTTTGAGGACCTTAGCTTTTTCGAAAGCCATGAAGGATATTATGTATCACCGAATATGGGAGCGGAGTCAAACGTAGGACTGGGAATGGAATGGCATGGGAGCGGCAAAATCATTTTGGAGCTTACGACTTTTCAGGATTGAAAAGTCAGCAGGTACGCTAACATGCGTAAAAAGAGCCTGTCAACGCCGTTAATTTCAGGGAAAGACCAGGGAATCCTGCTATAAACTGCAGCGGATCTTATTTGAGCATTTCCAAATGCTTTAAGCTTCCAAACTGATCGAGTACCAATTGCTGCTGAACTGAATTGAACAATCAACCAAACCAAGTTCAACTTGCTCGATTTCCAAACCGGGCATGGTGGTCAACAGCCGGAGCATGGGTGGCCACCGCCGGCCTTTTGCTCTATTCGGTTTTCGCGCCCCATTCAATCGCTGCCGGCGAAATTTCACTGGCCATCGCGGGCGCGGGCTGGCTGGTCCGCACGCTTGCGAGCCACACCGCCGGTTTTCGGCGTACCAAATTTGATTTGCCAATCTGGCTGTTTTTTATTTGGACCATAGTCTCGTCGTTTCTTTCCGTCGAACCTCAGATCAGCATTGCCAAAATTCAATCGACGTGCGTCATCTTTCTTTTCTACCTGACTCAAGCAATTGCTACGCGGCGCACCGCAGTCTTGCTGGTATCGTTGATGATTTTGTCAGGCGCAGCCGGCACCGTTTACAGTGTTTACGATTTGCTGCGTGGGCGTGGAATTGTTGTCGAGTCAGTTACCGCAGATAGCCCGCTGCGCTCCGTTCACATTCAGCCTGGCGATGCGGTGTGGCGCATGGGCGGGCGGCGGGTTTATTCAGTCGCCGACATCGATCAGGTAATAAGGGAGGCGCAAACCAACTCAAGTCTCACCGTCAGCATTATCTCGCAGGGCGAACATGTTGAGCGTCCGGGTTTGATTGTGACCGAGGCCGCAAAAAGTCGAGCCTCGCCGTCGGGAATCAGCGGCACCAAGCCTACTCATCGCTTTCGCGCCTCGGGATGGACCAGGCATTACGAAACGTATTCCGAGATTCTACAAATGCTGGCGCAACTCGCATTGGGTCTGGCGCTGGCCCAGCTCATCAATCATGGATTCAATCGCTGGTCCAGGTTGGCATTCCTGGCCAGCGGCTTGCTCGCGCTGGGTCTTGCCTTAACAGCAATGCGAACGGCGCTAATTGCTTTTGCCATCGGCGTGGTAGTGATTAGCTGGCGCGCGCTGCGTGGGCGAGCAAGGCTGGCAACGCTGGCAGGTCTCAGCGTGCTGTTAATCGTCGGCGCTTTTGTCGTTTATCAAACTCGAGCACACCGGGCGCTGTGGCTTCAGGATCCGAGTTCTTCATTGCGCGTTGAGGTTGCGAGAATTGGCTTGTCGCGAATCATGCTCCATCCGCTGTTTGGTCATGGGATGGATGCGATGCACGTGCATTGGAATGAATGGGGCTTTCCCGGCAGCGACATGCTTCATCTGCATTCAACGCCGCTACAGTTAGCATTCGATCGTGGCTTGCCGGCGCTCTTCTTCTGGCTTTGGATAGTGTGGCTGTTCTGGCGCACAGCCACCCAGAACGAAAAACGCTTGCGCGAAACCTTAGATACTAACCGCTACGGCATTATGCTCGGGGCGATTGGTGCGCTGGCGGGCTTCTTTGCCAGCTCGCTGGTTAACTACAATCTCGGCGATGGTGAAGTCGCGCTGGTGTTCTGGTGGTTGCTGGGGATAGTCGTCGTGTTATCCGCCGGCAATTCCAGGGCGCCCGGGCATGGGTCGTCGCGTGAACTCTAGATCACGTCGGCAAAATTTCTACGCGTTTTCGCAAACCACCAGTAACCAAAAACAAATAGAATTGAGGCGACGGCGGTGAAGTAAGCGAGGCTGGACCAGTCGGGCGGCGCGCCTTCGAGAAAAATTCGCCGGTAACTGCGGACCAGGGCGGTAAAGGGATTCGTGTTGATGAACGGCCGGTAGCGCTCAGGGACGATCGATTCCGGATAAATAATCGGCGTCAAATACATCCAGGCCATCAGAATTAATGTAATGCCCTGGGCCATGTCTCTAAAGAAGACTCCGAGCGATGCCACCAGCCACGCTGCGCCGAACGTGGCAATCAGTTGCGGCACCAGCAAAACCGGCAGCCAAAGAACACTGGCATGTAGCTGGCGATGAATGAGCGCGGTTGCCAGCAGCAACGCCGCCGTTCCGAATAGTTGATTTCCCAACGCAGACAGCGCCTGCGCGACCGGTAACGTTTCCAGGGGAAAGACGACGCGCTTCACCAGGTTTGCATGCTCAACGATGGTGGTAGAGGCGCGCTGAACCGTTTCCTGAAACATGGTCCAGGGCAGCAGGGCGCAAAAAAGATAGAGCGCGTAGTCCCACGACGAGCCGCGCGCGCCAAACCGTGCGCCAAAAAGTCCCGCGAAGATGAAGGTAAAGATCGCGATCATCACGATCGGCGTCAGGATGGCCCACAACATCCCGAGCGCGGAGCCTTTGTAACGCGCCACCAGATCGCGGCGCGCCAACGACATGATTAGTTCGAACCGTCCTGGCAACTGCCAGAGCGGTCGCCACACGGCACGACGAGCTGTTTGAGCGGAAATCATGAGTCCGTGAATCGTAAATCGTAAATCGTGAATAGTACAGAATGGACTTCGGTCTTCGGACTTTGGTCTTTGGTTTTTGGTTTTTTGAAAAATCCGAAATCGAAGATCAAAGACGCAAGACCAAAGGCCAAAGACCGATCTTCAAATTCGACCAAAGCCGCGCCAACTGTTGCTGTTGTGCCAGCCGATTTCCACTTCGCTTGCGTTAAGGTCTTTCCACCAGTCTGTGAATTCTTCGCGGCGAATGTAGTGAGACGTTGGCGCCACGAGGTGATCAAAAACGATCGTGTGCTGTTCGCGCCAGCCAAAGGTGGAGATAGCGTTTAGATAGTCGTTATAAAAAAGATGACCGGCAAGCTTTCGACCGGCCACAGAACGATTCAGTGGTCCATAGACAAGCTTCGTCCCCAGATACATCAAGGCGGTAGGTAACTTTGAAAACTCCAACAACGCTCGCTGATCGAGGCGCGAAGTTACTTTGCGCAACGGGTTGACGTAACGCGTGATCCAGCGATTGTTTTCGGCGCCATAGACCCACGCGGAAAGATGGCCGCCCGGCTTTACTCGCGAGGCGAGCGAGCGGAAACCGGCGCGCGGATCCGGCAGGTGATGTAACACGCCCACTGAAAACGCGTAATCAAATGCACGCGCCAGCGGCAAATGGTAAAGGTCAGCTTGAATAATGTGAGCATTCTTAAGATTGCGTGTAGCGGCGAAGGCGGTTTCGACTGCGGCGCTGAGGTCGACACCCACTACCTCGCGAGCGCCCCAGCGCGCTGCAAGTTCTGTATGCCTGCCCTTGCCGCAGCCACCTTCCAGAACGAGCTTGTCCTGAAAAAACTCCGGCTCGACCGGCGCGATCCAGCCGAGGAACTGATCTGCATAGAGCTCGTCGGTGTGCGTGAAGTGTTGCCATTGCCAGCCAAAGTTTTCGGCAGTCGCTGCTTTGTCTGCCTCCAATCGTTCACTGCTGACAAAGCGCGGCACGCCGCGCGCGATTGGAAAAGCCGATTTGCAGGCGATGCACGCCAGCCACCCCTGCATAATCTCCTGCCCTTCAGTGACTATCACTTCAGTCAATTCCAATTGCGCGGCGCACGATGTGCAGATCAGGTAGTCAAGCAGCTTGTGCTTCATGCTAAGAGATTAGCACTTGAATTGTTTTCCATGGAATTTGCGCAAACTAAAATTTGCGCTTACGACATTCAGGAAGGTGAATGAAGGAATTTCCACGAACAGGATTCGCGAATTAAGGGAAGAGCTTTTGACAGGCTTACTCTTATTATCTTGGTTCAATAACTAAGGCGCCGACGAGGTAAGAGATCTCTCCTGAGTTTGATTGCAGTCGTATGCTGTAGTCGCCCGGCGGCGCGTCCAGCGCGATGGTCACGTCAAAACTAATCACCGGAGTGGTGCTGCCAAATTGATGCGATCTGAGACTTGCAGGATCCACGGTGAGATGGGGAGAAGTTATCAATAATCCCGTTCCTGGCACCTGGTCCACCGCAGCGCCACTCAAATAGACCTTCAGCGTCGTGCCCCGAGTCACCGACACTGGCACTGTCGACAATTCGCTTTTCACACCTAGCAAGCGAGGGTTCAGAGTTGCCGGCGAATTTTGCGGCGGCACCAAAATGTAGTTAAGTGCTGCGGTCTTATTTGCCACAACTCGCAACCCACTGGCGATCTCTACGGCGCGAAAACTCTGTCCGCTGGAGCGATGCTCTGGATCAAGATTCAGCGACTCGTCTTCACTCATGTTCGCGTCCAGATATTCCGTCAAGACCCGGTAAATCCCGGGCACAATGCCGGCGATATTGAAAGCGCCATTGAAGTTCGTGACTCCGCTGGCCATTACTCGTCCGGAAACGGCATCTTCAATCCAAACATGCGCGCGCGCCGCGGGCAGAAGATTGCCTTGTTGGTTGTTGAGAATGCGGCCATCGATCGAGCCGGTGTCGTTCCGTGAGTCATAAATGCTTTTCACGGCGGCGCGGTCGCTTTCACTTAACGTGCGCTCGCTAATTGCGGGCAAGCCGAAAGTGCCATTGAGCGCTTGCGTTGCGTTCATCGTCGCACCTATGACGCTGGAATGATTAAGGCCGAGCAGGTGTCCCAGCTCATGGGTAAGTGTTGACTGTAGATCATAGGTGCCGGGACTGCCGTCAGTTGAGAACTCAGGCGCACCGTCAACCGAGAATGGGAAAGGGTTGAGAGCTATATCGGCTTCGCTAATCTCGCCGCTATCAGTGTCATAAAAAACACGCGTGCGCGCGGGACTACTTTCGTCACTGAACATCGCAAGATTTTCAGCGGTCGCAGCAACCGTAATTAGATTCACGCCATCGCCGTGGCTGGCCGAACTTATTGACTGCAGATTTGAAGGAACCTCGAGAAAGGTAATGTTGGCAGCAGCGGACCAGGTTGCCAGTGCGCCCTGGATCGCGCCGGCCAGATCGCTGCCGGCCTTGATACTTGCATTCGGTGAAGTCAGTGAAGTCGACAGAGCGATCGATATCGTTTTCCTGGCCCACCTTACCTGTCGCCTGGCCGACCGCGCCGGTTCAAAGGAAGACGGTTGGCCCACGCCAATGCATGCCAGCATTGTCAGCAGCACTAGTAGGGTTTTATATCGTCGCATGCTTGAAATCGTTTGGCGTTAAGGACAAGCCTGATGACTTGATTGAATCGGCGCGCGGGGAAACACGCTACCCAGCGATATTAACACTTTCCGGAAGAGCGGCAGCCACAAAAACCTGTCACGGGCAACAAAAAAGCCCGCACGGTTCGCATGCGGGCTTAGAGAACGGACAAAAGCGCGATGGCTTTAGTTAATTTTGATTTGTGGGGCAGTGGCAGTTCCGCGACTCATGAAGGTACCACTTCTGGTCAGCGTCACTATTACCGGAACGTCACCTGCACCGGCCAACGAAGCCGGCAGCGTTATGGTTATCAAGTCTTCGCCAAACATGTTGACATTTCTCCTGACCGTAGACGAAGTGATAGCAGTGGTTCCAAGGGTGACTGACACCTCGCTGGGGATGGCGCCGCGAACTCCGGTTAAATGGATTTCGAGCACGGTTGGCACCTGGGTACCGGTGCTGTCTGCCGAAGTCACACTAAAGGGTTCCATCACGCATCCTGAGACGGCGGTGTTGGTCACGTTGCAGATGATCGCGCGGCCGCCCGCGCCATGCGTAGTTGAAAAAATGTCAGGTTGCGCTGCCACGATATTCAGAGTGCCGCGGATAACTGTTCCGTTGTTATTGATAACAAACGTCGCCACGCCTGCCGATAAACCGATAGGCACCACAAAGTCGATTTCCTTGGAAGCATTTCCCACAAAATACAAACCCACGGCAGCGCCGTTGATGGACACTGAAACACCGTTTAGTTCTACCGGCAATATCGGACTGCGTGCAGTTTCTGGTCCGCCAACGCCAGCCTTATCTGACGGCGCAAGCGCCACCGATGAGCGAACTATGCCTAATTCGCCGGGTGCAAGTCCTCCCGCGATAGTGCCGGGCGTTGGTGTAGGCGTGGGACTGGGCGAAGGGCTGGCTGCTGGTGGCGCATCGAGTACCGGAAAAGTGCTGGCGCCGGTAAAGAAGGACAAGGTCGCCGCTGACAATTCGGTAACCACCGTGGGACTCAGCAGGTAATAAACTTCTATAGACAAATCGGCGTTGCCGCCGCCGAGTTCCCCGGCAGTCAAACTGAAGGTGATTCGGGTTCGCTTGCTACTGGCGATTGGTCGAATGGGCACATCACTGACCAGTGAACCTACTGGATCATTAGTCAGTCGCTTAAAGGTGCTGGTCGACGAAACCGGAAGATCAGTAATGAAGATTTGTGGTTGGCGGATGACATTCAAGCCGGTGCTGTCATCAGCCGCCGCGGGAAAACTTCCGTCGCTTCTGAAGTTCAGAGCGGATGCAAATACCAGCGCACCAGGTACGGTTCCGGTGTAATCAGTAAATGTTGGGAAGTGTCTGATATCTGATCCGGTGAGCGCCCGCAGGCCAACTTGAGTAAAGCTATCTCCGGAGACGCTATAGACGAAAGTGGCCAAAGCCGAGGTGTTCGTTGTGCTGTCGTTGCCTTTTGGATCCGCCGCCCTTGACTCAAATGCAATCAAAGCACCGTCGCGGCTCAAACGGCGTCCCGGGCTGAGAAGATTTACGCTCGATCCGGTGAAGGTGCCGCTGGTCTCGGACTTTGTCCGGGTAACCTGAGTCACATTGCTCAAACCTGAGCCCGTAAAGTCAGCTACGAAAACTTCAGCGTTGCCTTTGCCATGACCATCATCGTCGTTGCCGCCAGTTAGGTTCGCGGTTGATATAAAGGCGACCTTGCTGCCGCTGGCTGATAGAGATGGATTTTGTTGGAAGCGGGAGATGATCGTTACACCATTGACCGTGTCGGCGGTATTCGTTGCCTGCACAAATGTGCCAGGCGCAGCGGAAAGATTTCGAAAGAAAAGTTCAGGATTGCCGTCCGTATTTCCAGTGCCAACTAAATTGCGCGTCGAAATAAATGCGATGAGGCTTCCGTCATCATTAATCGTTGCTTCACGATTATCGTCGGCTACGAAAGGCAACACACTTACCCCTCCGGCTGACGGAACCCGGCTCGCTGGTGTTGATGTGACTTGCGTGAAAGTACCGAGGGAAAGATCCTGGAAAACATCGTCTCCGGTAGTCAAATCCAAATCCGGCACGGCGGGTAGTTGATAGATCCAGATTTCCTGATTGCCATCCGTTGCCAGCGTTCCTGGATCTACTCCATCAAAAGACGGCAGCGTCGGCGCATTTGAGCTGAATACGATCGTATAGACGCGCTTACCGGAAACGAGTGTCGGTTCGAAAGAAATCACCGGCCGGTTATTGCTGATCTCAATCTGTACCAGAGTTGGATCTGCCGGAGTCGGCGCGGGCGTGGGCGTTGGACTCGCGCTCGGACTGGGTGTCGGCGTCGGAGTAGCTGAAGCCTTGGGAACGTTCTTAGTATTCGTTAACTGAAAGATGCGTCGCTGCGCGTAGTCAAGCAGGAAGATTTCGCGATTGCCGTCGGCATTGTTCCGGTTCTGAGTTGCGACGTCTCCATTCGACTCAAATACGACGAACCGGCCATTGGCCGAAATATCGCTCGCGAAAGAAACAAACGGATTATTGGCAACCCCCAGCGGAGACGAGGTTATTTGTGCAACAAACGGATCCGGTGTAGCGCTCGCGGATTGCGCTGAGACGAGAGAAAATGCGCCGCAGACCAGCATAAGCAGGGCCAGGGCACAGTAGGAGCCAAAAACTTGCTTCACAAAATTCCTCCGAAATAAAGACGCAGATACGAGCAGATTAGATGCCCTCGGGGAGCGAGCAGCAGTCACGCGCTGGTGGAAAGAACCGATCAGCCAGCAGCAAAAGAATCGACATTTTACGCAGAGACCCTGTTAATCGCAAGCTGGGCCTAAGGCAAGAACCAGAGTTGAGATTTAATATCATTTATGAAGCATCGCTGGTGTTGGCGGGGGCACACAAATTTCTTGACAGCAATAGTTCGTCGAGCTTAGAGTTTTGGCGATTCCACGAAAATTGCTGTTACTAAGTAGCGACTCTGTCTCAAGATTGGGATTGCCCGAAAAATCGTCCGAAAAATTCGGATCCGGATAGATCTTAAATCCCCCTTTCGCTGAATCAACAGGAATCTGAAACTTAGACACCCCATCAGCGCGAACGCAATGTTCGCGCACTCAAGCGTTTCGCGAAACAAGGAGAGCAAATATGCGACGGTACTCAAGAAGAGGTCTAACTGTAAGACTCGCCAGCCTGGTCATTAGTTTCTTGCTCTATTTATGCATGCTGCCTGTCATTCCCTGGACGGCGAGCCATGCACAACGCGAGATTCAACCTGAGATTCCACTTAGCGCTCCGGGCTCAGTATACCGGCAAACAAACTTTGTCTCGGATATTCCCGGCCTGGCGCCGATTCAGGATCCTCTGCTCGTCAATCCCTGGGGCATCACCAGCTCCGCTTCAAGTCCTTTCTGGATCGCCAACAACGGAACGTCTACGACGCAACTCTTTAAGGGGGACGTTTCGGGAAGTCCACTTGTTCTTAATGCCAGCCCGCAAACGATAACCATTCCGGGGGGACTACCAACCGGTATCGTCTTTAGTGGGTCTAGCGACTTTGTCGTTCCGAATCTTCCATCAGCATCTCCGACACCCATCCCAGCACCGGCGCGTTTCATCTTCGACAGCCAGACGGGAAATATCAGCGGTTGGCAGGGTAACCTCGGCACCACTGCCTCCATCGCCAACTCACAAGCTGGAAACGTTTACACGGGCCTCGCGATCGGCAGTAACGCCGGGGGCAACCGTCTCTACGCAGCCGATTTTGCTAATGGCGCCATCAGGGTATTCGACGGTACGTATACACCGACGACTGTCACCGGCGGTTTCGTCGATGCGACGATTCCAAACACGATGGGAAATACTTATCATCCTTTCAACATCCAGAATCTCGGCGGCTCGCTCTATGTCATGTATGCCAAGCTGGATCCCATGACCGGCGATGAACAGGCAGGTGTCGGCAACGGTTATGTCCGTAAGTTTAGTACCGATGGTGTGCGAGACCTGACATTCGGGATCAACAATGGACCACTTAATGCACCCTGGGGCGCGGTTATCGCTCCCGCTAGCTTCGGCATCTTCGGCGCCGCGCTGCTGATCGGCAACTTCGGCGAGGGAAATCCCAGTATTCACGCGTTTGATCCCACTACAGGAGCATTTCTCGGGACACTGAATAACGAAGCAGGCGTAGGCATCGAGATCGATGAACTGTGGGGACTTATTTTCGGCAACGGCGGCAATGGCGGCGATCCCACCACGCTTTACTTCACGTCCGGCCCGGCTGATGAAGAGCATGGATTGTTTGGTTCGTTGAAACCGACCACAGCCTCAGCCACCTCGCTCATCCAATTTGCCACCGATAACTTCGCGGTCGATGAGGCCGGCGGCCACGTTGACTTTACCGTCGTACGCAACGGCGACACTTCGGGCACAGCCACAGTCAACTACAACACGTCCGACGCGTCGCAAGCAGCCCATGCTTCACAAAAGTCCGACTACGAAATATCGCTCGGCAAACTAACCTTTAACCCCGGCGAGACATCCAAAACCTTCCGCATCCTTGTTGTCGATGACAAATTTGTGGAGGGCGACGAGACTATTTCGCTTGCCCTTTCTAACCCAACCGGCGCCGGCGTTGGTTTGGGAAGTCCAAACGTCGCCGATGTGACGATTCTCGACAACGACACATCGGTTTCGGCAACGAATCCAATTGACACCACGTCTTTCTTCGTTCGCCAACATTACCTTGACTTCCTAAACCGGGAGCCTGACGCAGCCGGGTTGGCCTTCTGGATCAATACTATCGATTCCTGCGGATCCGACGCATCGTGCCGTGAGGTCAAACGCATCAACGCCTCGGCGGCTTTCTTCCTTTCGATTGAGTTTCAGAACACAGGCTTTCTTGTGTATCTGACGCACAAAGCGGCCAACACAATTCCGGTCGGCGTCACACCACCAGGGGTGCCCGTCTTGTTTGGAACATTTGAACGCGACACGCAGGCGCTGCAAAAGGACTTCATCTTCGGGCAACCCGGTGCGGATGCACAACTCGAGGCCAACAAAGTGGCGTTCTTCAATGACTTTGTCACCCGCCCTGACTTCCTGGGCAAGTACCCTGCAACGCTGACAAATGCTCAGTACGTCGATACGCTATTGAGGGACGCGGGCATCGCGCCCAGCGACTTCGTCGTAAATCTTACGAACTCGCAAGAGGTCCCGCCGACGAACCCAACGACAACTATTGCGGCACGCAGAGCGAACTCCTTTGGCACGGCGCACTTCGTAATCGACTCTACCGATACGTCAATGATCATGAGCACCACGATCAATAATATTGACGTAACTGGCTCGCAGACGTCCGATGTAAATGACAACCTGGTTGCCGCGCATATTCATGCGGGCGCGTCAGTTGCTCCAGGTGTCAACGGTCCTGTGGTCTGGGGCTTCTTTGGCTCGCCGTTCAACGACAACAATCCGGATGATCACGTGGTAACGCCGTCCGGAGTCGGGGGCTTATTCACCGACAAGTGGGATACTTCTGAAGGCAATGGCACCACGTTTACAGCGCAGTTGCCCAACATTCGGGCCGGCCGCGCCTACATTAACTTCCACACAACTCAATTTGGTGGTGGTGAAATACGCGGCAATTTCCCGGCGACACAAGCCTTCCGAGACTCGCTCGTGAACGGCCTCGCTGCCGCAACAGAAACTCGCGCGACCGTGCTGCGAAAGGTGGCGGAGAATCAATTTTTTGCTGCGACTGAATTCAACCGGGCTTTCGTGCTCATGCAGTATTTCGGTTACCTGAGACGCGATGCTGACGACGCCGGGTTTGCCTTCTGGCTTAAGAAGCTAAACGATTTTGGCGGCAGTTTCATCAACGCCGAGATGGTGAAGGCCTTCATCACGTCAAACGAGTATCGGCAACGCTTCGGGTCGTAACTCCGAAGCTGGGGTCTGAATAATTAGCCGCGGATTGCGCGGATTAAAAGCGCATCAGATCAAACGGAGACCTAACAACGTTTTCTGATTCGGCTTAATCCGCACAAATCCGCGGCTAATTGCATGCGCACTCAGGAGGGTGGCCTCCTTTTCCTCAATTCTGCTACATTCAGCCCATGCCCGTTGCCCTGCGCGTCGAAAAAGTTTCGAAGCAATACCGCATCTATGATCGCCCCGGCGATCGCCTAAAGGAATCAGTGACTCGCGGACTACTGAGCAGGCACAAAGAATTTTGGGCCCTGCGCGACGTGGACTTTGAGATCGAGGCAGGAACGACAGTAGGAATCGTTGGCCCGAACGGTTGCGGAAAATCGACCCTGCTGCAAATTATTGCCGGAACCCTGGCACCAACGCACGGTGACGTTTGGCACGAAGGGCGTATCGCCGCGTTACTGGAACTCGGGGCAGGCTTTGATCCGGAATTCACGGGCGTAGAAAATGTTTTCATGAACGCTTCGTTAATGGGCCTGACGCGGCGAGAAACAGAGAGGCTCTTTCCTGCCATCGAGCGCTTTGCTGAGATTGGTGAGTTTCTTTATCAACCAGTAAAAACTTATTCGAGCGGTATGTACGTTCGTCTCGCTTTTGCAATCGCTGCGACCGTCGATCCCGACATTCTAATCATCGATGAAGCGCTGGCAGTCGGCGATGCTGTCTTTCAGCATCGCTGCTTGCGCCGTATCAAGGAACTTCATGAACGCGGTACGACGGTTCTGTTTGTTTCTCATGACGCCGCGGCCGTACGAGCATTGTGCTCGCGTGCGATCCTACTTAAAGCCGGACGCCTGGCTGAAGATGGCAAGCCGAGTGAAGTGCTCAACCACTATCAGAAAATGGTAATGGAACGGGAAAAAACTTACGAGGCCGAAGCGCATTCATTGTCTCCCGGCGAACGACCGCAATCAGCAGACGACAGGACCCTTCCTCCTCCCAGCTATTCTTACCGGCACGGCGACCGCAGCGCTGAAATTATCGGCGCCGAGTTGCTTGACACCACCGGCACACACGCGGATGTAGTGGAGAGTGGCGCAACGCTCAGCCTGCGCGTTGCGGTTCGGTTTCTTCGCGATATCGAAGATCCGGTAGTCGGCTTTCTGATTCGAAATCGCCTTGGCATCCACGCTTATGGCACGAACACAAAAGAGCAGCAGGTCGACTTTGAAGCCGTCGGACGCGGCGAGACGATCGAAGTTACCTTCAGCTTCGATTGCTGGCTCGGAATCGATCAGTATTCCATATCTTTGGCGGTGCATAGCCGTGACGGTTTCGCTTACGATTGGCTCGATGCCGCACTTTTCTTCCGCGTGACCAGCCTCAAGTTGACCGAGGGCGTCGCAAACTTGAACGCCAGCGTGACAACGCACCGGACCACAAACACAAAAGCACTTGAGCACGAGAAGCTGCAGAGTTTGAGCTATGGTTGAAACGGAAGTCGAAAGTATTTTAGGCGAGATACGCGAACGCGTCCGGGCCACACACGAAGCGCAGGCCGCGTTATCAGTTACCGCAGGTGGCGCTGAAAACTCCGCAATCACGCCGGAGGCGAGGCACGAAGCTGCCACCGCCGAAGCTCTCGCGCTGATCAACTCCTGTCTAACGACGACGGCCCGCGCGTGGGACCAACTGCCTCCAGTGGTCAGCAACCGCAGTGGAGTTGCCGCGCGTATTGAATTATGGCTGAAACGCCACTTAAGACGCGCGACGCGCTGGTATACCTGGGAGCAAATCAACTTCAACGCGGCCGTGCATCATGCTCTTCGCGATCTGTTGGCGGCTTTATCGAATCATGATCAAGCGCTCCGAGCCATGCGCGCGCACATTGAAGCTCAAAATAAAAGCCTGAATGGCCGGCTTTCCGATTTAGTAAGAGAGTTACACGAGCGTGAAGAGCGGATCCTGGACGAACAACGCGTATGTTTCAAACAGCTCTCGCTTGAGGCCAGTGAGGCTGCCGTGCTTGAAGAACGCGCCCGCCGCCAGACGGACGCTCTTTTGGAAGAAATAAAACGCCGAGTCGAGCAATTAGAGAAAAAGTGATGATTAATGAGTAATGGGTAGAGAACTGCTCATTGCTGGCGCTGAATGACTTTCTAACTCATCACTCATGACTTTCTTTTATGCCTAAAGAAAACCTTTACGATCGTGCCGGTATCAGGGACGTAGCGGAGTTTTACCGCAACAAGTTCGTTTCCGATGAAGTGCTGAACGCCCGCTATTTCAAGGCGCTTGATCGTTTTGACATTCGCTTCGCGCGCACCATGTGGGTTTACGACAACGTGCGTGCCAGTTCGCACGTGCTTGATCTCGGTTGTGGCGCCGGCATGCTGGCGCTGCTGAAGCGCAAAGGAATAACGCTTACCGGCGTCGACCTCTCAAGAGAGTGCGCGCTGGCTGCGTTACACAACGGCTATGACGAGACATTCAGTGCAGAGCTCTCGTCCCTGCCCTTTGCCGATGCGAGCTTTGATTACGTCGTCAGCCTGGACGTCCTGGGTCATGTCCTGGCCGCGGAAAAGGACGCGGTGCTGGCGGAAGTAAAACGCGTCTTGCGTCCCGGCGGTGTGACCTTGCACGGCATCGAATGTACTGATCGATCGGCGCAGAGAAGCTACGACGAGATGAGCGCAGAAGAACTGCGCCGCTTCATTGAAGTCGACGGCCACGTCGGTCTCGAGGAAGAACAGGAACATGCCGGTAGGTTTCGCAAGTTTTTTTCACACGTTGCCTGGGAGCCGCGCTACGCGCTCTGCCTGAGCAGCGAAGAGTTTCTCAAGCAGGCCGACAAATACGGGTTGAATTTCGAAGACGATTTTATCGAATACCTGCGCGGCCTTTCCTTCAAAGAGCGACGGGCGTTTGATATGGCGATGGGTTACGTCTTTGCAAAGATTTCCGATCTAAACCTGCATCTGCCGAAAAGTGGTTTGTATGTTTTTCTCAAAGCGTCCGATGCACCGCTTGGTCCTTTTTACAATGAACATCGCGACCGTCGCGCTCTGTTTTCAACTGCTCGAGATCATGCAGACGAAAAACTCGTGTGCCTGGACCGACGCAGCGATGTCACCTTTGACGACGGCTGGTATGAGCCGAACATGCTGCCGCCGGTCGCGCGCTGGATGGGCCGGCGCGCCCGCGTAAACTTCTCCGCCGCCAAACTTTCTGAAATACGTTTGGACATAACTACGCACATGCCTGGGCTGAGCGCGCGTCCGCTCGAATTGGAACTCTTGCTGAATGGCGAAAAGGTGTGTGCCCTCTCGCTTTGGCGTTACGGCTGGATTGAATTGCGGGTTCCAGTTCTGGGAACGTTGAGCGAGCCAGCCAACAGCGAGTTTGAACTGGAGATTCGCGCCGGCCGCACCTGGCAGCCGCGTCCGGTCGCCGCTGAAACCCGCGATGACCGCGAGTTGTCAGTTGCTGTTTGCAACATTACGGTGAAGAGTGAAAAGTGAAGGGTAAAAAGTAAGAACATACAGCTTCGCAGAGTCTCTGGCTTTTCACTCTTCACTCTTTACTTTTCACTGTTCAATGAACATCCTGATCTGCACCACGCAAGTTCCCTTCACCACCGGCGGTGCAGAAGCGCACGTCGCAGGACTACAGCGCGCGTTGATTGCGGCAGGCTATAACGCCGAAGTCGTGGCGCTGCCTTTCAAGTGGTATCCGCCGTCTGAAATCATGCGCAGCGCGTTGGCCTGGCGACTGCTCGACTTGAGCGAGGCCAATGGAAAGCCGGTTGATCTCGTGATCGGTATGAAGTTTCCCGCGTACCTGGTCGAGCACCACAAAAAAGTTTTGTGGATCATGCACCAATACCGCGCGGCTTATAATCTTTGGGACACGCCGTTCGACGATCTCTCTACCTATCCGGATGGAGCGCAGGTACGGGAGTGGATTCGCACCGCGGATAATCGTCTCATACCGCAAGCAAAGAAAGTTTTTGCCAATTCAAAAACCGTCGCGGAAAGACTGCGTCGCTACAATCAAATTGAGAGCCAACCGCTTTATCATCCACCGCCGCGCGCCGAAAGTTTGCGCAGCGGCGAGCAGGGCGACTACGTCTTTTATCCCAGCCGGCTCGAGCCGCAAAAGCGTCAGGAGCTTTTGATCGAGGCGATGCAATTCGTAAGAACTCCGGTGAAGCTAGTACTTGCCGGCGGCACGAAGGATCCAAAACATTTCGAATCTTTGATCAAGAAACACGGTGTCAGCGATCGTGTTTGCCTGCGCGGCTTCGTTTCCGAGCAGGAGATTATTGATTTGTATGCAAACGCGCTCGGGGTTTGCTATCTGCCATTTGACGAAGACTATGGTTATGTAACGCTCGAAGGAATGCTTTCAGGGAAGCCTGTGGTGGTGGCTGTGGACGGAGGCGGCGCGGCGGAATTCATCGAACACGAACGCGAAGGATTGGTCGTTGAACCAGAACCAAGGACCATCGCCGAATCTCTGGACTCGCTTTATGCCGACCGCGCGCGGGCGCGTGCGATGGGCAAGCATGGACAAGAAAAACTGCGAGCGATGAATCTGTCGTGGGAACACGTGGTCCAAAGTCTGATTGATGGCGCTGGATAACCAGTCAATCGGTTCCTTTAGCTCGCCTAACGAATCATCTGACTGAACCCGGTCGTTAATAGCATTCTCAATGAAATCTGGGTCCCGGAGTCGCATCGAAATGCTGTTGCTCGCCATCAGTCTTCTGGTGGCGCTTGCTTACTTTGCCGGCGTGCCAAAAAATCCGCCTGGCTTCTTCATTGACGAAGCTTCCATCGCTTTCAACGCCCACTCCATCGCGCTACAAGGCATCGATGAGCATGGACAACGATTCCCGCTCTACTTTCAAGCGTTCGGTGAATACAAGAGTCCCGTCTACATCTATGTGCTGGCCGCGCTCTACAAGTTCACTGGTCCAGGCGTCTTTGCCGCGCGCTTGCTAAGCGCCGTTCTTGGATTGAGCGCCGCGTTACTGCTTGGACTACTTGCTTTCCAGATGACTCGCCGGCGCGCTGCGGGACTTATCATTTTTATCGCGGCTGGACTCACCCCCTGGCTCTTTGAAATCAGCCGGCTGGTCTTTGAAGTGACTCTGCTGCCTGTGGCCGGAAGACTCGCGTCCTCAAATTGTTGTTCGGTTTATTAAAAACTATGCGCGCGACTTCAGCCCCCGTAGCTGGCTAATCGCGGGCGACCCGGAGCCGCGCCATCATCTTCCGGGCATGGGAAGTTTACTTGCCGGCGTCGTGGCTCTGTCCATCCCGGGGTTTGTTCTGATTCTGCTTTATCACCGGCGTGAAGCGTGGTGGCGCTTTGTTGTCTATGGCCTCGCAGTCGCGCCTGTGCCAGCAGCGCTGACGCTGGATCATTTCCACACTTTGCGCTTGATCGCCCTCCCGGTTTTTCTGCTGGTGCTGGCAGTGCCCGCAATCGAGTTTTTTTCTGCGGCCGGCTCACGGCAAAGAGCGAGGCGAGTATTACTCGCGACATTAGTTGTATTGACGATTGTTCAAGGCGCGCTTTTTCAATACCGGTTTCACACCGCGCCGCCGCGTGTGGACGCTTTTGATAGTTATTATCCGCAAGTGCTTGACGCCGCATTGGCCCAACCCGAGCGGCCCATTTATCTGCTCGATAAAACTCCCGCTGCGTACATGTATGCGTACTGGTACGCAACCCTGCGCAGACTTGATTTGAACAACTTTCACCGCACCATGAAAGACGAACTACCGCCGCCGGGCGCGGTCGTCATCAGTCACGAGACGCCTTGCACAAACTGCGAAATGATCTTTGCGCGCGGGCAGTTTCGGGTCTATCGACAGTAAGACAGCAAACAGTAGACAGTAAACAGTAGACAGCAGGCACCAGACAGAACCACATGTTCCGACCGGCCGGCTGTTCACTATTCACTTTTACTGTTTGCTGTTTTACTGTCTGCTATCTACTTCCCAGGAAGTTGGCGGAATGACGAGCGCAAGCTGCAAAAGAGATTGAACCGAAGCACCAACCAAAGCGCAACCAGGCCGTCGCTGAAAACGATCTTCTTGCCTTCGGCGTAGGTGCGTCCGTAGTAGCTGATTGGCACTTCGTAAATCGCTACTTTCAACTTGGCGACCTTCGCCGTTACTTCCACTTCAAACCCGAAGCCGCTGGAAACGATCAGCATGTTGCGAATGATGTCGCCGCGAAAAGCCTTGTAGCCGGTTTCGATGTCGGTCATGTTGAGGTTGGTGAGGGCGTTGGAAAGCCAGGTCAGCAACTTGTTGGCGAGGTAGTGATAGAAATAAAGCACGCGCGCCGCGCGGCGCACCAGGAAACGCGAGCCGAAGACGACGTCGGCATGACCTTCTAGAATCGGGCGAATCACTCCGTAAATTTCCGCCGGATCGTATTCAAGGTCGGCGTCCTGCACGATAACTATTTGCCCCGTCGTCAGCGCGAATCCGCTTTTCAACGCCGCCGTCTTGCCGGCGTTGCGCTCATGCCGAATGAGACGTACGACTGAGTGCGTTGCGGCTAGCTGCCGCGCTACTGCCTCGGTTCCGTCACTCGAGCCATCGTCCACAATAATAATTTCCAGCAGGCAGGGGACGTTCAACAACTTGCGCACCACCTCGCCCAGTGTTGCCTCTTCGTTATAGACGGGCACGACTATTGAGAGGCAGGCCGGACACTCATCGTTTTCCGGCGATCCCTGATTGTGTGTTTCGTCGCTATTCATTTCCTGATCGTAATGGATAATAAGAACTGCTTACCGCTTGCCATGGCCCTTAATTGTCCTTGCCTTTACTCATCACTGATCACTATCACTTCTTACGGTCTTTGTATTCCCCTGACACCATAAAAGCGCGCGTCACGCGACTGGGATCGCCGCTTTTTTCGAGTTCGGCGCGCCAATAATTGAAGCCGTCCCAACCTTTATCAGGAGGTTCATCTGGGTTACGTCGCAGGTAACCAAAATAATGTAACAGAACCAGCGCCGTGTTGCGCTCATGACCAGTTACGCTTCCGTTAGTAATTACTTTCAACAACACCGAAGCCCGCGTCTCTGTCCCACTTTGAAGCCCGGCAATTAATGCGCCGCGCTGAGTTTCATCCGGCTTTACACCAACATTTGAGAATAGCTGGTCGACATACTGTTCGGCATTCTTGCCGGCAAACAGTTTCTTGAACTCTCGTCTTTCGATCCAGGCTTCAGCAAAGGAGCGAAAGTTATTCTGCAAATGTTGCTCCCACTCCGTTTGAAATAGGGTCACGCCGCGACCGGTCACTTCCGCGTCAGCTATGAATTCATCGTATTGCGGCAGACGGCCATACGAGAGCTTATAAGAGAGATAAAGCGGAAAGCCCCAGCGATCGAATTCGCTTACTAGCAACGTAGGATCCTCGCGGGCCTCAACGCCAAGCTCTCGCGCCACGAGGTACGACGGCAGAGAGCCTATAGACTGCGCATCGGGTTCATTCCTAGTGACGGCAAAAAGCTGAGCGCCTTCGTTCCCATTGATTCCGGTACCGGCGAAGTCTCCGATGAAACGTAAACGTCCACTCGCAATGCCTCGTGCCAACATGTCCCGCGTGGCGGGACGAGCATTCGGTGGCAATGACGAATCGTGAACGACGAGATAAGAAGTGGGAATCTGTTCGAGAAGAGTTAGAAAACTGTCCGGGATTGGACGAGTTTGCGAGAGTGTCTCTATATCTCGCACGATTGGTGTAGTAAAGCCCGAGAACGCAGTGATCAGCGGCCGCCGGTGGTCCGCCTGGCGTAGCACGTAGCGGTGGTTACTCGCGTCAACTCCCGATGGCAGGTGCACGATTCCTCCACGCATGGGCGTCTTCGCAAGATGAAGCGTTACGGCGTCGGGATCGACTTCGCCACGAAAGAGTTGCAGCGGTGCGGCACGCGATTCGAATAACAACAGACCACAAAGGATCGCATATGCCATTGCCGGGCGAACCCGCTTTCGCCGAACGTTAAGTGCCTGCACAATCCTTTGCGCACCCAGCGCCGCCAACAAAGCCATACCAAGCAGCGCAATCATGGCCCAGCGCGCCGGCACGCGAATGCTGCGAAAGATGAAAACATATTCGAAGAGCCAGCGATGAAAGAAGAAATTCATCCCCAGCGAACCAACGAACCCAAGGATGATCCAGAGCAAGCCGAGGCCCACGAGGTCCGAAAGGCGCCTAACAGTTTCAACTAAATTGCGGTCTCGCCCAAAACGGAGCGCCTGCGGATACGACAGGCATAGGCGCGTCAGAAACACGACGCAAAAGAAAACCAGCGGTCTGGTTTCGTTGGGAACATGGAGTTGCTTCAGACCAAAAGGCTTGATGCCGCCATAACCGTAAGCCAGTACGGCTGTGACGAGGGCCGCGACTGCCAAGCCGTCCAAAAGCGTCAGCAGTTCCTTCGGCTCGCGTTTGTCTGCTTTCTCAAGATCATCTTGCTTAACTTCGTCCTGCTGGCGGTCAACGGGCTGTGAGTCTTTCAACCTGCCCGGTGATCGAAAAAGAAAAAAGGCCGACATCATAAGAATGACGGGAAGCAAACCAGGAAAAAGATGGCGCTCGCCCGTATCAGGCGTCGGACCAAAGTTTTGCCAGAGCTTATTTGTCGGTGTAGCTGCGAGCCAGTCTCTCGCGTGAGCCGAATAGGTCGCGGCATCTGCGTTGCTGCGCATCGTTCCCTGAAGTTTTGCCACCCGTTGGTATGGCAACAGAAACGGCAAAAGAATTAATCCTGACAACGCCAGGGACACTGCCAGGCGCTTCCACATTTGACCGTCTTTCCAAAGCCGATAGCGCGTCAACAGGAATGCGCCGGACAATGCCAGAGGAATCATCGTGAGTACGAGCCAGTGAATACAGGTGAGCGCGTTCATAGTGAAAGCGGTTCCCAGCCAGGCCGCGCGGCGCCAGTTGGGACGCCGCAAAAACAAGACCAGCGCTTCCAGTGTCAATGGTATCCATCCGGCGAAGAGATAATTCAGGTGTGCGATCGTTGCAAAGCGGTAAAGGGCGAAGCCGAAGATGATTCCTCCGACCCATGCGGCGCCAGATGAAGCTGTCAGCGTCCGCGTCAATCGGAAAGCGCCATAACCAGAAATTACAAATCCCAGTAAGGTTGCCAACCCTGCTGAGGTCAGCGGTCTGAGGCCGAGCGCATACAGCGGAAAGAAAAGCAGGGCGATGCCGTAGTTATGCTCGCTGTATGCAAGCGTGTAACTATATGGGTAAAAGATCGGGGCCTGGAAGAGATGCAAGGGAGCGTGAAACGTCTGGTAATAATCCCACCACATGATCCAGGCATTGAGATAAGGGTCGCCCGGATCGGGCACCGAATCGCGCAAGTGGAGAACCCATGGCCACGTCATGAGTACTGTCAACCCAATGAAGGCCAGAAAGATCAGGCATTCACGAACCAGAGTTCGGCCCCCGGATGCAACGCCTGTTGCTTTTTCGTATTGGTAGCCCGGGAGGTTTGACTTCATCCCCCGAGTTCTACCGCGAACGCGAAATGTGAAGTTTTCATAACAAACTGGTTGAGCGCAGTAATGGGTTTGGCTTAACTACTTACGGAAGCTGGATTGTTGTTCGAATCACTGTGCTTCGTCGTCAAAGGTAAGTAGCACGACAAACACGTAACAATTTGCAGAGACACTGACAACTATGACTCTGATTTAATGGCCTCGAACGGCGTGTGACTCTATCATATCCGAGCACAATTCCGCGTGTGACATGCGAAGTCAATATTGACGTATTCTCCCAACGGTCTAGCTCAATTCGTCAGGCTCGGTTTTTCATTCTATACTCACGCGTCAGTTTAGAGTCTGCTGGCCGCATCGCTGGTAGCGTTTCAAATTCGATTTCTCCGTGTTGATCTGTGCTCGTTGTGTCTCTGGTGATTGGTTGTCGAGCGTGTATTCACCACAGAAACACAGAGGACACAAAAGTTGCTCAGAGAACACCTCAAATTAAGAGAGTAACTATCGCAAGTGTACGTTTTATGAGACTTGCTTACTTCAGCCCGTTGAACCCACAGCCGTCCGGCATTTCCGATTACAGCGAAGAGCTTCTGCCCTATCTCGCCGCGGATGCCGCGATCACTCTTTTCGTTGACGGCTTTGTGCCTGCAAATCCCGAAATACGCGCGCAGTTTACCTGGCACGATTACGGGCGCGACTCGAGTGTGCTGCAAACGCTTGGTGAATATGACGCGATCGTTTATCACATGGGCAACGATCACCGTTATCACGCGGGCATGCTGGAGGTGGCGCGCCGCCATCCAGGCATTATCGTATTTCACGACTTTGCCTTACAGGATTTCTTTCTCGGCCTGGCGCAGGCGCGCGGACGCGTCGAGCTCTACTTGGAAGAGGTGGCGGCTTGTCACGGCTATGACATGACGCGCGAAGCCGCCGCCGCGTTGCAGCGCGGCGCTACGCCTTCTCTCCTGGCTCGTCCAATTGAGTTTCCGCTTAACTGCCGCGTGGCTCAAAACGCAGAAGGCATCATCGCGCATTCAGAATGGGGGCGTTCCCGCTTCGAGACGCTGGCGCCTGCCATCCCCGTCGCCCACATCAATATGCCAATCAAGCCTATGCAAGTGGTCCATGCCGCGAACGAGGCAGATGGCGCCGCCGGCGGAGCAGTGCAAATCGCGAACTTCGGCCTTATCACACCGGGTAAAGGAATCGAGCAAGCGTTGCGCGCTTTGTCGTCGCTGAAATCCGATCACGATTTTCATTACACTCTGGTCGGCGAGCCCAATTCTTTCTTCGACGTGCGCGCGCTGGTGCGCAACTACGGAATGGAGGACCGCGTCACGATCACCGGCCACCTGCAGCTGCATGAATTTGAGCGTCGCATAGCGGCGACCGACATCGCGCTCAATCTTCGCGAACGTACGGTTGGGGAAACTTCTGCAAGTCTCTGCCGCATCATGGCTGCCGGCGTTCCCGCAATAGTCTTCGACGTGGGATCGTTTTCCGAGTTACCCAACAACGCCGTAGTAAAAATAGATCACGACGAATACGCGGGAGCATTGTTAGAAGCGTACCTGCGGCGGCTGATTGAAGAGCCCAGCCTGCGCAGGCAAATTGGAAACAAAGCGCGCCGGCACATTCTTTCGGAGCACAACATCGAACGTGGCGCCGCCGGCTATCTTGCTTTTATTCGCAAAGTGATGGCGCTCCGCTCGCGCAAGCAGTTTCTGCGCGACCTTGCTGATGAAATTTCTTTGCTGGGTGTGCGCGCGAGCGATGAAGCGCTGCTGCATGACGTTGCTCGGGAAGTTGCCGTGCTTTTTCCGCGTGCGGAGTTTGGTTCTGCCAAGATGGTCAGCGGCAATGGCCACCCGGCAGCAACCAAATCCAGCGCGGGCTCCAACGCTTCGGGGCGGCTGTTAAAGATTGCTGGCATCGATTACAAGCGCGCCGCACTTGAGTATCCAAACCTGCTTGATGCGGAACGCAGCTACTATTTGCGCACCAAGCCTTTTTACAATCTTGCCAACAAGCCGGACAAACATCTTGGCGATGGCCTGGATGCCGAGACGCATCGCCACTTCACCGACTTCGCAAACATGGCTAGTGCGCTGGCCTTGCCGCCCGGAGCCAGGATTCTCGACGTCGGCTGCGGCTCGGGTTGGCTAAGCGAATACTTCGCACGGCTTGGCTATGAAGTTACGGGAATTGACATCAGCGAAGATCTGATTCGCATGGCGCGCGAGCGCGTTGAGCGCGTTCCCTATGATGTCGATCATGAAACGGCGCTGCGCTGTCGTTTCCTGGTTCAGGACGTAGAGCTGTCGGCGTTGCCGGAAAAATTTGATGCGGTGATTTGTTACGACTCGTTGCATCACTTCGAAGACGAACGACAAGTTTTTCGGCATCTGGCCGAGATGTTGGACGTGGGCGGATTGTTATTCATTCTTGAGGGCCACAAACCGTCCGCGGGTTCGGCAACCGAAGCTGAGCTGAAAGATGTAATGCGGCGCTATGGGACGCTCGAATCGCCTTTTAGCACGGACTACCTGCGCGCGCTGATATCCGACAATGGCTGCGTTGTCGTAGGCGACTACGTTAGCGTTAATGGTCTGTTCGAGCGTGAGATGCTGGAAGAGGATCGCTTACCGTTACGAAGTCTGGCCACTGACTATCACTACCTGAGTTGCATCAAGGTCGCCGACGGCGCGCCGGCAGCGAGCGTGCCTGACAGCCGGGCGCCTGGCGTTCTGCGCGCGGAGATCAGTTTCATTGAAGAACCGCCGCGACACGTTGCAGCAGGTGCGAAACTGAACCTGGGGGTCACGATTAGAAATTCCGGCGATACGCTGTGGCTGAGCGGGCAGAATCTGCGCGCCGGCATAGTGATGCCGGGCGTTAAGGTCATTGATGCCCGCGGCGAAATCATCAGTGAGGTCCACGGCCACCCAATGCTGCCGCGCGCGGTCGCGCCCGGGCAGACCATAATTCTCAATGCTCCTTGCCCGGTACCGTTAGTCGCGGGTACGTACACTTTCAAGCTCGATCTCGTGGATCAGCACGTCTGTTGGTTTGAAGAAAGAGGATCGCGGCCGCTCGTCTTTAGCTTTGAGGTGAGCAACCAGCCTGTATAACCAATTATCGAACGTCCTCCAAGCAGTTTCGAGTTCAACCTTTAGGTCGTCGTTAATAGGAGGCAGGCAAACTAAACTTTGTACTCTGAGCTGCTTGCGCTTTGCCCACGGACGTTGGACTTTAGACTTTGGACTTTGGACGGTCACTCTCGCACCGCAACGATTGTCGATCTTACCTCGAATCTGTCGCCGTACATGTAGTAATACTTCGCGTGACTCACCTTCGCGATATTAAAGCCCAGCATGCCAAACACCTCGCGATAAACGCCGAGCGAGTAAGTCCACCAGGTGAAGTCAGCATCAGGATTGCTGGCTAACGCTTCGAAGCGAGCGATGCGTTCGTCGGTTTGCAGCAACGGCGAGATGAGTACGATGGTTTCTTTAGTCAGCCGCGCGATTGAGGCGAGCGCCGTGATTTGATCAGGCAAATGCTCCAGCACCGACCCGACAATGGTGATATCAAACTGCCCGAGCTCCGCGGGCAGTTCATAAATGTTGCCGTAGTAAACTTCCGCTTTTGATTTCAGTACCCGGTGACAAAGCCAGTAGGCGTTCCTCCATTGCTCGATTTCCGCTCCATATTGTTTGGCCCAGCGCTCGGGATCGCGATAATAGAGTTTGTCTTTGAAGGGAAGGAAGGTCTGTTGCCGCGCTTCGCGCATGTCAAATGAAAGTACGCGCGTCGCTCCCCTCTTTTCAGCTTCGAAACTGAGGAAGCCAGTCGCCGTGCCAATGTCCAGGACGGATTTGCCCGCTACCTCTACGCCGCCAATGTAATCAGCGAACCTGCCACGCAGATCCCAGTGTGCCGGAATTAATCCGAATCCCGGCAACTCCATTGCATGATAGAAAAAGCAGTCTTCCAATCGATCGACAAAACGTGGCTGCTCGAGGAATGGGCTGCGATTATTCGTTTCACTCATATTCACATAACTTTTTGTAGAGGCGGAGCGGCGTGTCCGCCCTTCCATGTTACTGAAGAAGGGCGCACGCATAGGTGCGCTCCGACATCATCGCCTCCTGGCCCACACAAACAGCGATGCGAGCGTAAGCAGCGAAATCACCAGACCGATCAGCACCGACTTGGGCCGATAAACGAATACGACCAGATGATTGCCGGCGGGAACCGCGACGCCACGCAGGTTGTAATCCACGCGCAGCGTATCCACTGCCCGACCATCAAGGTATGCGCGCCAACCTGGATAATGATTCTCACTCAACACCAGAATCGCCGGCGCAGTGGATTGAGTTTTCACTTCTACTCGATTCGGCTCGTGTCGCGTTACCTCCGTGCTTCCCGCTGCCGCGCTCGTATCGAGGTTTATTGCCGCCGGCGTTTCCACGAGCGCTGTCTGAAGTGGTTCCCAGGGCTGGCCGCTGGGAAGTTTGCCAGTGCGAATGATACGGAGCTCTTCCTCTTCCGGCGCTACGAGTGCGGCGGTGGCGAGCCACGCGCGCGGCAACGCGCGGGTATTTTTGTAGATTTGCAAATACTCGTCTTCGGCCGCTAATTGCCACCGACCCTCGCCGACAGAGTTGGAATCTTCGACTGTTGCCGCATTGCTTTCGCGAGCCGGAAGCTTTTCGGTCCATTCGCCGCGCAGCGGTTCAGCCGCTCCCTCTTTCAGCAGTGATACGCGCTTTACGTCGAGTGTCAGGTTTGGCGCGTCCTTGATTCTGGCGACCTCGATTTCGCCACTCGCTATCCTGGTGGTTTGCGGTAAGGAAAACTTTGCGACGTAAGCGTGACTTTCAAAATTTCCGGATGGATCTATAACCAGCGAGCTGGTAGCGACCGGCGCGCGTCCATGAAGGATCTTCAAATTCGGGCGATCATGGGACCATTCAGAAGTGTGCTCGCCCGCGCGCATTTGGAACTCAAACGTCTTTCCCGCTTCGCTACGCAGGCGAATGTACCCTGCGATTTCTCCATCCTTCACGTCCGCTGACCATGCAAGACTGCTGACAATCGCGATGCTATTTGCTTCTACCACCGGCACCGAGAATACAAGGCGTTCACCGTTAAGCAGCGATGGTGCTCCCAGCTCCTCTTTAGCAAAAGCGAAACCACCCAGGTTTATGAGTTCCGGCGTCGCGTCCGGTGCTTGCATGGACCCAAAAGGCGCACGCCGGCGCGCTTCGCCTTTCGGGCTCTGTTTCAAAAGGTAGCGCACGTTCAGAATGTCAAACTCGCGACCTGGACCACGCACGCTGCGCTCTGGATCCGTTAACTCTCCCCAAAGCTTCATATCGCCGGCGAGTTTGCTGTAACGCGTCAGGCCAAAACCATCGTAGCCGGCTGCGTTGTCGATGCCATGCATCACGTAAGTGTCGGGTTGCAGCGACAACATGAATTCGCCCAGTTTGTATTTTTCTGCTTCGTCGCGGCCCGTGTTAATGAAGAACGGCTGCACTTCCGTGAGAATTCTGTAAGGCGCGTTGCCGCGATCGCGTTCCAGATTGTGAAGCATACGCACGGATTCCGGTTCGTACCAAAGCGGATGCGCGCGCGTTGGCGAAAAGCGCCATCCGCTCGCCTGTCCCCAAACACACAGATCGAGAGTCAGCACCAGGAACAAAAAAATAGCGCTGCGCCCAAAACGGCGTTCGTAGTTGCGAGCATAGAGCCACAGTGCGAGCGCGCTTAGCGCGGCGATAATGATCGGGA
>WNFS01000116.1_pt1 | contig 55328 bp, 56 predicted proteins | sample 5400141 | NCBI WGS metagenome assembly WNFS01 (sample SAMN13153358, study PRJNA577476) | soil metagenome | isolation source: 60 cm saprolite under Madrone tree | place: USA:California | collected 2016-06-14
TGATGTTTTGAGCATTTCCACTCCAGACTTCAAATCCAGTCAACATATCAACGAAGCCGTACAGCGTCTGGCTCTCGATGATGAGATCCTGGCGATAATTCGGCGCGCGCTTGACGAAGATACAGGCTCCGGTGATATCACAACGAATTCAATCGTCGAAGCAGGAGCGACCGCGGCAGCCCAAATCATCGCCAAACAGAATGGCATTGCGTCAGGCCTCATCATTGCTCAAGCCGTCTTTCTGATGATTGACGGTGGCGTGCGGTTCAGCTCAAACATCTCAGATGGAGACGAAGTCAGGTGCGGGCAAGTACTGACGGAACTGAAGGGTTCGGCGCGCGCAATTCTGACGGGAGAGCGCACGGCGCTGAACTTTCTCGGACGGATGTCGGGCATTGCCACCTTAAACTACAAATTTGTCGAGGCGGTTGGCGGAACGAAAGCAGTGATTTTGGACACCCGTAAGACCGCGCCAGGCTTGCGCACGATCGACAAACTCGCCGTGCGAAATGGCGGTGGTGGTAATCATCGGAAAGGCTTGTACGACATGGTTCTAATTAAGGACAACCACATCGACAGCGCGGGTTCAATTATCGATGCAGTCCGGCGGGTGCGCGCTTCGGCGAGTCACCTGGAAATCGAAGTTGAAGCAAAAGACATCAAAGAAGTGCAAGAAGCCTTGGACCTTGGAGTTAGGCGTATCCTTCTCGACAATATGTCGCTGACCCAGATGCGTGAAGCGGTGGCGATTAATGACGGCCGGGCGAAATTGGAGGCATCCGGCAACGTCACGCTCGAGAATGTGCGCGAAATTGCCGAAACTGGAGTCGATCTTATTTCGGTCGGCGCGCTAACGCATTCGGCCCCAGCCTTTGATGTCAGTCTTCGTTGGGTGAGGTAGGAATTTTCGATCAAGGGGAAGAACAATGATCTCATTATTAGGCAATGAAACTTCGGCCAATCAGCTTTACACCGGCTTAGAGGCGATGCTGGCCGACGTGGTGCCGGATTTCGAACTAAGGTTGAAAGCTGATCTGGCGGCCGAAATCAATCAGCTCAAAGTAGAGCGCAACGCCGTCATACTGGGCCACAACTACATGGAGCCCGCGCTCTTCCACTCGATACCGGATTACGTAGGTGATTCACTCGACCTCGCGCGGCGGGCGGCAACTACCGATAAAGATATTATCGTTTTCTGCGGCGTGCGCTTCATGGCCGAGACTGCAAAGATTCTCAATCCAAAAAAGACTGTGCTATTGCCTTCGAAGAAAGCGGGCTGCTCGCTCGCGGCCAGCATTACAGCCGCCGACGTGCGCGAATTGAAGCAAAGGTTTCCGGGCGTGCCGGTGGTGACCTATGTCAACACCTACGCGGATGTAAAAGCCGAGTCAGACATCTGCTGCACTTCTTCAAACGCGGCGGCCGTCGTCGAATCGCTGAACGCTGAGACGGTGATTTTTCTTCCCGATGAGTATCTCGCGGACTCGGAATTGGATTATCAAATGATCGGCTGGCGCGGCCGGTGTGAAGTGCATGAGAAATTCACTCTCGACGACATTGCAAACATTCGAAGACAGTTTCCTGATGTCGCCATTCTCGCGCATCAGGAGTGCAGTCCCGAAGTCGTCGCCGCCTCCGATTATTCAGGCAGCACCAACTCTATGATCAAATTCGTCGAACAGACGAAAGCGCCGCGTTATCTCCTGTTAACGGAGTGTTCGATGGGCGAAAATATCGCCGCCGCTAATCCCGAAAAGGATATGCTGCGCCTGTGCAGCGTTCGCTGTCCGCACATGAATCAGATCACACTTGAAGAGACGCTCGCTTCGCTGCAAAGGAATCAGTATGTGATCGAGATTCCCGAAGAAATACGTTCAAGAGCGGCGAGAGCTGTCGAGAGAATGATTGCCATCGGATGAAAAGTCGCCTCGTTCCAACCATCGAGCAAGGTTGCGGTCGTCGATTTTCATATCCCCAACTTTTCCGGTTCTCGCTTGACTTGATCACTCGGTGGCTCTCCCGCGAAGCTCAGACCGCCTTTGCTCTGTCCTGGTTGTAATCCACGGAGGATGGCGGCGAGCAACACATTGGCATCAACTCGCGGAAACGATCTTGCTCTGAAGCGATGTGCAATCAGCAGCGCCGGAGCAAGCGAAATCAAAAAGAACAAGTGATACCACAGCGGAAACTTGACCCATAGCATGTAATGAACCGGGAGGAACAGGACAACCATGACAGCGCCAGCCACTTTGGGCGCGAGAGTGTTTCGCGCGATGGTTGCGCACACAAAACCCGCACACAGCGATGACAGGAGGCCCAGGACCAGACGGCAAATCATGATCGTGAAGGTGAAGTTTATGAAAACTTCGACCGCTGAATACCCTGGCAGCGCGGCACGCAGAATCCAGTTGCCGATGGTTGCCACAATGAACCAGGTGATAACAGCGACAACGACCGCCAGGATTGATCTGATCATCGAAACCTCATCATACCGATCTGAATCGAGCGCGTAGTTTTACCGACCTCGATAGCCTTACGCAAACTCAATCATCAGCTGACTCGTCCTAAGGGATTGCGCATCACCACATGCTGCAGACTTTGTCGGTGGGCCGTTGTGAGAATTAAGCATTACCAAAATGGGGTTGGCACCGTACCACTCGATCACATTCATGCAGGCGTATACCTGGGCCAGCCGCAACCAATTATGTGTGGGCATGCCGAGCACGTTACCGATGATTGTGCGGCAAACGCCGCCGTGAGCGACTAGCGCTACCTCGCCGGTTCGATGAGTAATTAGCAACTGATCCAGCGCTCGTTGTACTCGCGTCGTAAAACCAGTAAACGATTCACCATCAGGATACTCGAAGGAAGCAGGATCGCTGAAAAGCTGTGCGATAAGTTCTGGTGCCTCGTCGTGCAACGCGGCGAGCGTGTCGCCTTCCCATTCACCCATGTCAATCTCACGCCATGCGGAGCTTTCTTGCACGTTCAAGTTGCTACGCTTGGCTATTATCTCCGCCGTTGTTCTCGCTCGTTGTAGATCACTGCAATATATGGCGGACAGTTGCGCCGTAGATAACACTTCCGCCAATTGACGCGCCTGCTCCAATCCTTGGTCCGACAATGGAGTATCCGTCCGTCCGAGCAGTTTTCCGGATGCCGCTCCTTCCACTTCGCCGTGTCGAATCAGGTAGAGGCGCAGTCGCTCTTGAGTGCTCTTTTCATTCATCGGATAAAGTTAAATCGGAGCAGAATTACCGCCGTTAGGTACAAACCAACTTCTGTGAGTTGGTTCGCGGCACCTAAGCAATCGCCCGTAACGCCTTGTAGGCGCGCGCGAAAATATAAGCCGCTAAGCACAGTCACGAGAGTTGGCACTAGTAATGCTGCCAGTGACGCTTGCCACGGAAGAAGGATTAAGACCAGTAACAGCGTGAAGGTACCGATTATGATTTCCAGAACGCCAACTTGCTTAGCTACCAGTTTGCCCTGGCCTTCAGCTCGCGCATATGGCAACCACGCGCACAGCGGCAGAATCGTCCACCGTGAAGCCGTATGAGCGACGATCAACCAGCGCCAAATCTGTCCCGGCGGCAGCAACGAAAGGAAGGTGAGTTTTCCAAGAATAACAAAGATCAGCGCCAAGGTGCCGTAGGTTCCGATGCGGCTGTCGCGCATGATTTCCAGAACGCGATCCTTTGTCCAGCCACCGCCAAACCCATCAAACGAATCTGCCAATCCGTCTTCATGAAAGCCGTTAGTAATGAGCGTCGCGAAGACAATCGCGCACAACACGGAGGCGGGTAGTGGAAGAATTCTCTGCATCCCCACAAACACGAGAGCGCCGCCGCCGCCTACTACTACTACTCCGATCAGAGGAAAGAAAGCTGACGCCTTCCCGATGTCTGTCTCGGAACTGTTGAGAGCTCGCGGGACGGGCAGTCGGGTCAGGAATTGAATGGCAACGAAGAAACGTCGGATCATATTATGCGTCGGCTCTTACTCTTTGTTGCTCACACCCGCATCCGCGAAAGTTGCCATCTCACTCAGCAGCTTCGCCGCGGCTTCAATGACGTGCATCGCCAAGGCTGCTCCGGTGCCCTCGCCAAGCCTCATCGAGAGATCGAGCACTGGTTGCTCGCCGATGAAGTCAATTAGAGCCGCATGCCCGCGCTCTGCTGATCTATGTCCATTGAAGAGATAGTCGCGCGCATTTGGTTGTAAGGTTAGAGCCAGCGCCGCCGCCGTTGTACTTATGAAACCATCAGCGATAACGGGTGAATGGTTCGCAGCGGCGCCGAGCACGATGCCGGTCATCACACCGATTTCCGCGCCGCCAACTTTGGCAAGTACGTCTAAGGCATCGTCGGGGTCAGGCTTATTGATTTCGATAGCGCGACGAATTACCTCGATTTTGTGAGCCAGCCCAGCATCATCAATGCCAGTTCCTCTGCCGGTTACTATTTCGGGATCACACTTGAGCAGGACGGCAGTAATAGCGCTCGCTGCCGTCGTATTTCCTATTCCCATTTCACCAATACCAAGGAGGTTGATTCCATCGCTGGCAGCGGCCTGTGCTAACTCGATACCTTTCACTAGACACGCTTCGACTGCTTCGCGTGTCATAGCCGGACCAATGGCGAAGTTGGCCGTGCCGCGCACTACCTTGGCATGAATCAACTCAGCGCGATCGCTCAGATCCGCATCGACGCCAGCGTCAACAACCCTTACTTCGATTCCTCCAGCACGGCCCAGCACATTGATTGCGGCCCCGCCTCGCAAAAAGTTGTCAACCATCTGGGGCGTGACTTCCCGGGGATAGGCACTAACGCTCTCGATCGTTACTCCGTGATCTCCGGCGACGACATAGATTCGCTTCTTGGTAACGACGGGAGTGGCGGTCCGTTGAATCGCGGCCAGTCGATTGGCGATCTCTTCGAGTCGTCCAAGGCTACCCGGTGGTTTTGTGAGGGTCAGTTGCCTTTCGCGAGCTGCGTTCAGCCACGCCTGCTCAATTGATTCAATCTGACGACATATTTGCGCGATAAACAAAGATGGGTTGTCCATTGTTGATAATGAGCAAAGATGAATCGGCCTCAAGCTGTAGGCTTCATTCGCAAAGGCAAACCGGCAATAAGGAGATAAGCCTCATCAGCAGCGGATGCAAACTCCTGGTTCACCCGTCCGAGCAGGTCTCGGAACACTCGGCCCAGGCTCGTGTCAGGAACTACGCCTAGTCCCACTTCATTGGATACGCAAATGATCGTTTGCTGCCGTGTGCGCGCGAGCGCAAGAAAGTCGCGAGTGATGCGGCGCACGAACTGCTCGCACTCATGCTCATCTTCGTGACGCATGAGCCAATTCGAAACGAACAATGTCAGGCAATCTACGATTACGATTCGAGCCTCACTGGCTTGTCTGAGTGCTTCATCAATCTGACAGGGCTCTTCAATCGTGCGCCAGCTGGTCGGCCTTTGCGCTCGATGGCGCGCAATTCGTTTCGCCATGTCTTCGTCTAACCCTTGCGCGGTGGCGATGAAACAAACCTCATTACCGGAAGTGCGTTCGGCCTCCTGCGCCAGTCTCATAGCGTAAGAGCTCTTACCGGCTCGCGCCCCGCCTAGCAGCAGAATCATCCGACCACTTGTGTTTGCGCTCTGGGACATAAATCTATGGGTCACTACTGGACAGCGGGGTGCTCGACCGGTTTGCCTGGAGGCGGCAAACCGAGCGCCGCGTCCGTTTTTTCCTTTGGTAGTAAGACGTCTTCAATCGGTTGATTGACCGCGTGCGCAAGGATCGCGTGCAATTGGCGCAAACCCTCCGTCAATGGTGCCGGGCCAGGTTGAAGGATGTATGCTGACTTCACTTCGTAGATATGATTATTACGGACCGCGCTAATCTGGTCCCAACCGTCGCGTTTCCGAATCCATTCCCTCTTTACTGCGCGACCACACCACGAACCGATAATCACTTCCGGGTCTTTGGCGATTACGTCGGCTGGCTTCACGATCCTATTCTTGGCAGATTGGTGTTTCCGCAGATGGGGAAAGATGCATTCGCCGCCTGCGGTTTCAATTAACTCCTCGACCCAACAAATTCCCGAGATAAGCGGGTCGTACCATTCTTCGAACAGGACTCTCGGACGATGAGCGAAGCGCGAGGCTGAGTCGCGAATCGCCTCCAACTCAGTCTGCAACAACGCCACCAGCGACCGAGCTTTGTCTTCGCTCCCGACGATACGTCCAACAGTCAGGATCATCTCGAGGATTTCCGCGATGCTGCGCTGATTGAAAGTCATCACGGTTACGCCGCGCCGAATCAGCTCAGCTGCGATGTCGGCTTGCAGATCTGAGAAGGCTAAAACCAGATCGGGCTCTAGCTCAAGAATCTTATCGAACTTGGCGTTGATGAACGCGGAGACCTTTGGCTTCAAACGAGCCTCCGGAGGTCGCACCCTGTAGCCCGAAACGCCGACAATGCGCTCCTGCTCGCCGAGCAAGTAAAGCGTCTCGGTCGTCTCTTCGGTGAGACAGATGATGCGTCGTGGATAGGAAGTTAAGTGGTCAATCATCAGAGTTCGCTTTGCGCCTGTGAATTTGAGTTCCTGGCTTTGGCCTCTTCCAGACAGGCGCGGCACAAACAGTCTTTGTACTTTGCGCGCAACTCCTGTCGATTGTCCTCACTCAGTTTGAGTTCCCCGCACCAGCAGCCCCGACCCAACGAAACTTCGCAGGCGAACGACTCACCGCACGCTTCGCACACTTTGGTCTTGCGCCACAATGGCAACACGAGACTAATTTGCTTCAGAGGGTTCATCTCTAAGACTAATATTCTAACCCTTCCTTCTGAGCCAGTTTTCAATTAGGGAAACCAGTCGCAGGTTATCGGAGCTTGAGCGAACGGCCAAACGTATGAACGCTTCTCCAAGTCCGTCAAATGAATCGCACCTTCTGATCAGAATCCGTTCTGGCTCCAGCCAACTTTGTAAATCTTCGCCTGAACCGCGAGGCAGTTTGGCCAGCAGAAAGTTTGCAGCAGCTGGAAAGACATGTAACCCGAGACTGCGTAACGCGCCCGCAAACTCTTCACGGGCGATGGCATTAATGCGAGAAGACTCCGTGCCGAAATTATCTTCGGCCAACGCAGCGCATCCAGCTTCGAGGGCAACCGTTGATACCGACCAGGGATCGATTTGGCTTTTGATTCTTGCAGCCAGCTTCGCATTGCTAACGGCATAGCCAACGCGGAGACCGGGCATCGCATAAAACTTTGTGAGTGAGCGCAGCACGATTAAATGAGGTTTTGTCGCCGCCAGGGAAACCAAGCTTTCTTGCGACGCGTAGTCGATGAAGGCTTCATCAAGCAACACTGTAGTGTTGTGCTCTTCCGCTGCTTGAATTAACGAGAGCAGTGTCTCTCTCGGATACAAAGCACCCGTCGGATTGTGAGGTGAGTTCAAGATCACTAAATCGAACTGCCGCTCCTTGACAGCGCGCACAAGGCTCGCAAAATCGGGCGTGAAGCCTCTCTCTTCGGTCAATAGTTCAGTTGTTTTCTGTGCGTTCACTGCCGCAGCGGCTCGCGAGTATTCAACGAAGGCAGGCTCAAGTATCAGCACCCTTTTGGGAGAGAGGGCATGCATGACCGCGAAAATCAGAGACGCCGTCCCGCTGCCAACGACTATCTCGTCCGGCATTAGACGGTACTTGTCTGCTATTGCGCTGACGAAATTGTGAACGTCCGGATAGATTCGGAGGCTAATCGGCATGAGCGCATTTTCGATCGCCGAGAGAACTCCTTGCGGCGGACCAAGCGGATTGATGTTCGCGCTGAAATCCAGAACCTGCTGGGGTTCGATTCCCCAACGCCGGGCGGCTTCGTACACTCTTCCGCCGTGCGCGACGTTAATCGGCTGCATTTTGCGCGATCGTTCTTTCATTCCGGCGTAACTCATTTAGCGGTTGGAAACTTCCCCTGGCATGCTCGACGTAACACGCGCTTCCATAGAGTCGCTTCTTTTATGGTTGGGTAGACTCCAATTAAGCTCTCCAGTTGACGGCGCGCATCCGTTTTCAGTTCAACCTGCTTACGATTTCCCAGCAGGATAATGGTCCGCTTAAGTTCCGCTTCATTCTGCGGCAATCGCGGCGGCAATGAGCGAAGGTTTACGTTATTCTGCTTGTCGTTCATAGGATTAAAGGTCCAACAATTTGACCACTACCAGCGAATCAGCAATCGCAGTGATAGACACAGCGCAAACATTAACAGCGACACGCAGCCAGTCAGCCGCAAAGCGTTTCTCAAAGCATGGTCGTCCAGCGGCGTACGCATGTCGCCGAAGTATTGACCATCGTGTCTTTCACCATCGTAAAAGTTAGTGCCGCCGATTCGTACGCCGAGCGCGCCGGCCATCGCCGCTTCGGGTCGCCCGGCGTTCGGGCTTTTATGCTTCACACCATCCCGCCTCATGATCCGCCAAGCTCCGCGCCAATCCAGATGTAGCGTCCAAGCCGCGCTTACCAACAGCAGAGCGGTCACCCGCGCGGGAATGAAACTCGCAACGTCATCTAGTCTCGCAGCGCACTTCCCAAAGAACTCATAATGTTTGTCTCGATGTCCGATCATCGAATCGAGCGTATTTATAGCTTTGTAAGCCAGCGCGGCGGGCAGGCCGCCGATTGCCAGATAGAACATTGGAGCGACAATGCCATCCGACGCACTCTCTGCAAGGGTTTCAATCACCGCACGAGTTACTTCTCGTTCATCCAATTCCCGCGTGTCGCGACCTACAATCCGCGCGACTTGCTGCCGCGCTGAAGGCAGATCGCCGCGTAGAAGAAAGCGTCTCACCGCTCGCGCCTCGTCAAGCAGCGAACGCGTAGCGAGCGTCGCTGCCGCGAGATAGACCGAGACGGCAAATGCGAGCTTTGGATTCCAAACTCCTAGCCAACGCAACAAAAGCCAACTGCCAAATCCGAACGTGCTGACCACGATCACAGTTAACACCAGCCCGGCGACGATCTCGCTGCTTGGCATGCGGGTGAATCTTCGCAGGAGCGATTCCCCGCCTATTATCATCCGCCCCATCCATCGCACTGGATGTGGCAGCCACGTCGGGTCGCCCATCAACCAATCCAACGCGTAAGCCAGCGCGAACGAGGCAGGAGAAATCATCTTTGCTCATCGAGTACACGGTAAATAACATCCATTTTCAGATTGTTCCGGAAGTGGTCGGCGAGCGCGTCGTAGCGACGCTCGCGTTCGGCCAACGGATCAGTGGCGATCAACGACGACTCCTCCTTGCCGCAAATTTTTCGCCAGTGATTTAAGAGCAGGTCTAGCCCTTCCGCTGAGTCGAAAAGGCCATGCAAGTAAGTCCCCAGTACTCGACCATCAGCGCTGATCGCTCCGTCGTGATGACCTTCTTCATCACCCAGCCGTTGCAGTTGAAAGAGCGGTTGGGTTCCCTTTCCCAAGAGTGTATCGCCCAAATGAATCTCGTAGCCGCTGAATAGAGGGTCGGCATGATTGCCGGCGTCATGGCCAAGACAATCCGGTTTGGCGAACCGGGCAGTAGCTTGCCGGGTGACTTTCTCGCGCTCCAGCACGGTTGTGAAATCCAACAGGTTCAAGCCCGACACAAATGCAACGTCACTCTCCGTGTGATGTGGATCGCGTATCTCACTTCCCAGCATCTGGAAGCCTCCGCATATTCCCACCAGCGGTTTGCCGGCTGCTGCGTGCGATTCGATTGCAGGTTCCCATCCGTTCTTCCTGAGCCAAAGCAAGTCAGGGATTGTGTTCTTGCTGCCGGGCAGAATTAGTACATCGGCGGCGCGCGCTTCTTCAGGTCGTCGGGTGTAATAAACAACCACACCCGGCACATTCTCCAATGCGGTAAAATCCGTGAAGTTCGAAAGGTAAGGAAGTCCGACCACACACACGCACAAACAATCTTTGCGGTCGAACGGAGGCCGCACGGCGCGGCGTTCGAGCGAAACGCTGTCCTCGTCGTCGATACCGTGTTCGTATAGGTACGGAATCACGCCGAGACACCTTTGAGACAAACGTTCCTCTAAATAACTAATGCCAGGTGTGAAAAGACTCACGTCCCCACGAAACTTATTGACGAGAAAGCCAAAGAATCGACTGCGCTCTTGCGGCTCAAGTAAAGCGTACGTACCGACGAGCGAAGCGAACACGCCGCCGCGATCGATGTCGGTAACCAGGAGGCACGCCGCATCCGCGATCTCTGCCATCTTCATATTCACTACGTCGCGGTCCTTAAGATTCATCTCGACTGGCGAGCCCGCACCCTCCAGCACGACAACGTCGTGCCGGGCCGCCAGACGGCGGTAAGCCAAACTGACCGCTTCCAGCAACTGCGGCCTGAGACGGTAGTAGTCAACTCCGCTAAAGTTCCCTAACACCTTGCCGTTAATGACGACTTGCGAACCGACATCGGAAGTTGGTTTGAGTAAGATCGGATTCATATCAACGTGTGAATCAACCCGCGCCGCCTCCGCTTGCATCGCCTGTGCTCGTCCAATCTCGAGACCTTCGCGAGTCGCGAAAGAATTGAGCGCCATGTTCTGCGCTTTGAACGGAGCCACGTTGAAACCGTCCTGCCGCAGTATGCGACACAGCGCCGCCACCGTGAGCGACTTGCCCGCATCAGAAGCCGTACCCAAAACCATCAATGCCCGTGCCGTCATGACTTGTCCTTCGAGTTTCGATCCGTGCTGATGGAAGCTAGCAACTCATCGGCCCGGGCCTCATCAGTCGCGCCGTAGCGCTCGAAGTGAATCAGACCCGCTAGCGGCGCGCGTTGCTCCCAACCCTTGATTTCCAGGTCGGGTTCGGCGCCGAACTGCGTGACATAACCCAGACAAAGATAGGCAACGGGCACTACGTGGCCAGGGATGGCGAGCGCAGCGCGGAGGTCGGCGACATCGAGGATACTTACCCAGCCGACACCGACACCCTCAGCGCGCGCCGCGAGCCAAAGATTCTGGACCGCGCAAACCGTTGAATAGAGCGCTGTCTCTCTCATCGTCTGCCGCCCCAATCCGTGTCCGCGCACGGTCGCTTCATCGCAGGTAACGCAAAGGTTGATGGGCGCTTCAAGTATGCCCGCCAGCTTCAGCGTCTCGTACATAGCGCGACGATCATCCGTATAGATCTGAGCCGCCGTGCGGCTAGCGCGTTCGAAGATTTCGTGAACCGTATCGCGGACGTCTCGGTCGCGGATGACGATGAAGCCCCACGGTTGCATGAATCCGACTGACGGGGCGTGGTGGGCGGCGTCAAGGAGGCGCGCGAGCACGTCGTCCGGTATCTCATCGGGCTTAAAGGATGAACGCACGTCGCGCCGCTCGTAGATCGCTCGATAGACTCCGCGACGTTCTGCCTCGGTGAAGCGATGTTCGCATTCATCCATAGTTGTTTTGGCTCGCACCTTCCCTTGTGAACTCTACATTGCCGAGTAACGTTGTTGTCGCTTCAGCAAAAGCAGAAACACCGGGCCGCCCAGCAATGCGGTGATCGCTCCAACAGGCAGTTCGCCCGGCGAGATCACGACTCGCGCGAGCGTGTCAGCAAGTATTAAGAAGGCCGCACCCAAAAGAAACGAAGCCGGTAGCAACATTCGCACATCCTGACCAAAAATAAGTCTCGCCGCGTGCGGCACAATCAGGCCCACAAAACCTATCGCACCACCAACCGAAACAGTTACCGCCACAATCAAGGAACTGGCCAGGAAGACCATTCGTTCCGTGCGCCTAACATCGACGCCAAGGCTCGCCGCTGATTCTGATTCACCCGTCGCCAGCAGGTGAAGATCTCGCGCATGCGCGATGAGAACCAGCCAGCCAGGTATAAGGAAGACGAGCATTTTCCAAATTAGATCAAAACCGACAACATCAAGACTGCCGATCAACCAACGCAGAATTTGCAATGCCCGTCCATACGAAGCGAGATACTGAATCACCAGGACGCCCGCCGAAGCGCTCAGATTTAGAACCACACCGGCCAGTAACAATGCTCCCGGGAGCATCGTGCCACCGCCTGATCGCGCTAGTCGATAGACCAATAGTACGGACATTGACGCACCGACAAACGCCGCGATAAAAATAAAAGGCACACCTACCAGGTTCAGCCCGAGGCCGAAAGCAATCGCAACGCTGGCCCCTAAAGATGCGCCGCCAGACACGCCAAGCGTAAAAGGATCGGCGAGTGGGTTGCGAAAGAGCGCCTGCAGGGCCGCTCCCACCATCGCCAACGACGCGCCCACCAGGCCCGCCATAACGACTCGTGGCAGGCGCAAGCGAAAGAACACGGCGCGCGCAATCGGATCAGTCTTGAGCGCGGCAAGACTAAGTGGTTGGTAGCCCACATAGAGACCAACGAGGAAGGCGATGATTAGAATGATAATCAAGAGAGGCAGTGCGACGCGCAAACGTAGACCCACGCGTGCCCGCTTGTCTGGGCGCGAGTTGTCGACGGCAGCTTTCAACTCTGCGGCATCAGATTGTCGTGCACGTTGGCTTAGGCTTGGCATCACAACTCTGACCACACAAAGGTGCGTCCCTCACTACGCATGGTTCGGACAGGCGCGTCATAGACTTCACCGAGTACAGCCTCGGCGAGTACTATCTCGGGCGCGCCATTGGCAATTAGACGCCCGCATTTCATCGCGAAGATCAAATCAGCAGCTGAATCGAGCAGCATCAAGTCATGAGTGATCATCAGGATGGTAATCCCGCGCTCGTCTCTCAATCTGCGCAGCGCCCTCGTCAATTGTGTTCGATGCCTCAGATCCAACGCACTCGCTGGCTCATCGAGCAACAGCACCTCCGGCTCTTGCGCCAGAGCGCGAGCTACCGTGACCAATTGCCGCTCACCACCTGACAACTCCGTAATGTGACGGCTGGCGAGATGTACAGCATCAAGCGCGTCGAGTGCAGCCAATGCGATCTGTTCATCGTGTACGCTCTCAAAACGAAACCGTCCGCTGTACGGGCTGCGACCAGTCAAGACCACCTCCAGCGCCGTAAAAGGAAAAACGTTGGAGGTCGATTGTGGGACATACGCGATGCGCTTGGCCCGTTCACGGGGGTGGATGGTTGAGAGTGAAGCGCCATCGAAGATCACTTCACCGCTGCCGGGTGGGAGTAGTCCAGCGAGTAACCGAATGAGGGTTGACTTACCTGATCCGTTCGCACCGATAAGCGCTCCCATTGCACCACGAGGAAGCGACAATGAAACGTCGACTACCGCCGGCAACGATGAGTATGAGAAGCTCAAGTTATGAGCTTGAATAAGCGCAGCGGTAGTCACAGATTCACTTGGCATCAGAAAAACTCTCCGGGTGAAGCGCTCTCGCAAACAGCAACGCGGTATGGCCAACGAACTGGCTGGGATGAATTACTGAAGGATCGCGCATGGGGAAGATCCTCTTTTCGCGGACGGCGCGCACCTCCGCAAGTTCATTCCACACGGCTATCGGGTCCTCGCCAAAATTCCCTTTCGAGCCCTGGACCATATCGATGATCACTTCAGGGTTTAGGGTAAGTACTGCCTCCTTATTGATCTTGCCGTAGCCGTGTTCAGCTTGCGGAGCTATAGATTCGCCGCCGGCGATGCTGATGAGTTCGTCGAGATAACTGCCCTTAGTAGCGGTGTAAAGATCGCGGATCGTACCCGGCACGCGATCAACTACGCAGAGCACCCGAGGGTGCGGGCGATCGCCAACGGCCTTCCGGACTGCCTCGATCTCAGCCTGTGTCTTAGCAGCTAAATCCGTGGCTTCCTGTTCGTGGCCGGTTCCACGCCCGATCTCCCGCATTGACGCCATGATGTCAGCCAGAGTTTGGCTTTTCACAAACAGAGACCGCACGCCTAACCGGGTCAGCTTATCTCGGAGAAATGGCTCCTGGGCATCGACCCCGATGACGAAATCGGGCTTGAGTGCCATGACCTGCTCGAGATTCGTCTTGTCCCAACCATTAACGCGAGGCTTGTTCTTAACGTCCTCGGGATAAGTGCAGAACTGCGAAACGGCAATGACTTGTGGCCAGGCGCCGATGCCATAAAGAATCTCGGTCACACTCGGGCTCAACGAAACGATCCGCTGTGGACGCGGTTCCGTTCTTGCGGGCTGTTGACCTTGGCGACAACCTGTAAGCAGACAAAGCACGACAAGCAGCGCCAGAGACAGTGCTTTACCTGGTCGTGTCATTACTTTCGGCATCGGTGCTCCCCTTAGGTAATTCTTCGAAGGGACAGTGACGGCAGCCCTGATCGCAGCAGTAGCCGCGTCGCAGGTGATAACGGGCCGTCAATACCATCAGCCCGTGATCCAGATAGTAGTCCTCGCCTTCAACGAGCGGGACTACTGCACCCGTGCTGCCGTCAGCCATCGCTTAAAAGCTGAACATCGCCCCCGCGCGGCCCGTTCGCCCGGGAGTGCGAAACCCGCTTTCGAAATACTCGCGGTCGAAAAGATTGTCGACGTAACCGAAGAAGCGCAGCGAGCGCGTTTCGCTATGAAGCGGCAGCGTGTAACTTGCGCCCACATCGGCCTTGGCTATTCCCCGAAAACGATAAGCACGACTGGCAAACGTTACCGGGTTAAAAATCGGCGCGAGATAGTTACTCGACGCCGAGAAGTCAAAATTAACCAAGAAGCGGCGACCAAAGCGTTGCGTGGCAACCAATGAGAATTGATGATCGGGAACCACGAGAGTCCGAAGCGTGCCGGGCACTTGTTGTGTGCGCTGCTGCGCCTTCGTAAACGTGTATGCGGCGGAAAGATTCAACGTGCGCGTCGGTGTGGCATTCAAACTCAGCTCCGCTCCGCGAGCGATACCTCCGTTTGTATTGCGATACCCACCGAAACGGCCGAAGGGATCTGTTGCCGGGTTGATAGCGCCGGAGAAGTCGAAGATGATCACTTTCTGAAGCTCGGTGTAGAAATAAGTTGCCGAGGCCCGCAATCGGTTCTTGTAAAGCGTCTGATCGATGCCCGCATCAAAGGCGATCGAACGATCTGGTTTCAGGCGCGGATCGCCAAAGACGGAGAAACCAAAGAAACTGTCGAACGAGGTGCCAAAGCGTTCAAAAAGCGATGGCGCCCGGTAACCGTTGCCTACATGCCCACGTATTTTTGTACCTGACGAGCGAAACAGATAGGCAACCGAGCCATCGCCAGTGTAGGCAGTCGGCGGTGATAAAAAAGTTAGTCCCTTGTATGGCGACGTCGCCGCGGGCGTGAAAATCGGTTGGTCCAGGCGGAAGAACTGAGCGCGAAACGCCCCCGAGATTTGCAGGCGCTCGTCCATGAACCGCAGCTGATCCTGGACAAAGAGCGTGTGGCTCTTCTGCGTCACATCAACGTTGGAGTTGTCCGCGGGGTTTGGTTGAACAGAGGGGTTCTTAAAATTCTCGCTTTCGAATTCATAACCACCAGTGATGAAATTTGCCCGGCCCGCGCGCAAATCGAAGCGCGCGCCGAAGGTGTGGATGCGTCCGTCAAAATCCGATCGCGATGTGCCGCCAAAGGGCTGGAAATCTACTCCAAGCGGGCCATTAATACTGCTACGATTAGTTGCCAGGCCTTGATAGCTCAGTGTGTAGCCGAACGCTTCAGTCGGCCGTTGCGTGAATACTATTGCTCCGGAAAAGAAGCTTGATTTCCGCAGATTGTCGGGGTCGTTGGCTGCGGGAATGAAAGTGGCCGCGCCCACGTTGAAGGAAGAGATCGGGACACCTCCTTCGAAGCGATGCTGCTCAGTAAGAGAGAGCGGTATCGCGTTAATGATTCCTGTCGCCGGAACTGTGCCGATGGCATCAGGGCTGTTGTTCAGATCCAGCCGGGATTTGGCTGCGTAGATACGCCCGGAGAGTGTGGTCGTGGGTGAAAAGCGAAACAGAACTCGACCTTGTCCGCCGGTGTTTCGCGCTGCATCGTGACCATCAATACCGCGCGAAACGTTCAGGTGGGAAAAGCCGGCGCTATAAACAACGCTATTGTTGCGCGCGCCCCCGGCCACTTGGCCGCGCCCACGAAACATTCCCAGTCCGCCGCCTTCGGCGAGGACGTTGCCATGGACAGGGCCACCGCCTTCATCGGTTACAAGATTGATGACGCCACCGATTGCGTTCGAGCCATACAAAGATGAGCCCGATCCGCGCAGCACTTCAATCCGGCCAACGTCGGTGACGATCAAGTCTTCCAGAAAACCTGAGGCATCACCCTGCGTGGCGGCGGCATCTCGGAAACGCAGGCCGTCAATCAACACCGCGGTGTCTTCGCTGCGCAGACCACGGGTTTTTATCGAAGTGAATGTGCCGGGGCCGCCAAGCTGCTGCACCCGTAAGCCAGGCACCGTGCGGAGTGATTCTGCAATCGCGAACTCATCTCGATCATCAATGTCTTGCTTCTCTACAACTGTGACGGCTTTTGAAACTTCGTCGACTGATTGCGGAGTGTCGGATGCGATGATAACAACTGTGCTACGCACGCTTGATAGTTCCAGAGAAATGTCGAGCGTTGCGGTCTTACCTCGCTCGACAGTAACCCGCTGTACAGTTGCCGAAGCAAATCCTTTCGCCTCGGCCTCAACCAGGTACTCTCCGGCTGCAAGGCTCTCAAAGCGGTAGGCGCCGGTCGAGTCCGTGGTAGTGGTCAGACTAAAAGTGCGGCCGCGTGCATAGAGCGTCACGGTAGCGCCTGGCAGGCTTGCTCCCCGTGGATCCTTTACTTGTCCCGCGAGCGAGGTACTACTACTACTTGTCTGGGCCAACGTCCGCGTTGATCCAGCGAGTACACACGCTAACGCCAGAATAGATATGCTCAAGACCAAACTCTTGTGATTAATTCTCTTCATGATGTCTCCTTCTCCTCCCCTTCGGAAGAGTGGCAAAGACGCGCTTTTAAGAGGCCGGTCTCCTGACTCACGGCCAAAATGCTGACCTACTCTCCGCGCCTTCCCATCCATCTGGGACAGTGGCTTATTCGTCGCGGATTTCGTTGCCGTTCACAGTTGCGAGGGCAGTGGCGGTATTACACCGCTCTTCCCGCTCACCTCTAACGCATCATGGTTGTCAAGAAAAGAGAGTAGCAAAGAACTCCGAACTCTCTTTGCCTTCTCTCGCCAATCGAAAAACTTCTAACTTCCCGCGCACGCGGCAGCAAAGCGCGCAGCAAATCGCGGGCACGATCCGAAATGCAAATGTACATAGCTCGCCAACACGCTGCCGACGGAAAATCCATCTTGTCGTTCGCCCGCCATCGTGCTCACGCGGTAACGCCGCTGAATTTGTTCGGGCATTTCGTCAATCACTGAGTAACGAAATTCATGTCCGCGCGCGCGCTCGCCTGGCCATAGCAATCCTGTCTTATTCATCCCTTCAACTTCCGCATAGCCCAATGCTGCCAGCCGGGGCTGCATTCGGGCACGGGTCGGGAATACGCCTACCATCGGAAACGAATGGCTCGCTTGGTCAACAATAGCTTCCGTCAGATACATCAAGCCGCCACACTCGCCATAAACGGGCTTGCCGCTTTGAGCGAAACGAGCAACGTCGTTGCGCATCGTTTCGTTTGCAGCGAGCCCTGCTGCGTGCAACTCCGGATAGCCGCCGCCCAGATAGAGTCCGTCAAGGCTTTCTGGAAGTTGTTTCTGCTCAATTGGGCTAAACTCGACAATCTCCGCACCAGCGTTGACGAGCAGATCAAGATTGTCCTGGTAGTAGAAACAGAACGCGTTATCGCGAGCAACGCCGATCCTCGGTCGGCGACTGAACGACTGGCCCTCTTGCAGAGCTGTGCTTTCTATTTGAATGCGGTGTGAGTCGTCTCCCGGCACAGACCGGTGTGCGTCAGTGACAACTTCGCTTGGTGAACGCTCTCGCGCGAGGCGGATTAATTCATCGATATCAACTCCCGTCTCAATCCAGGAAACAAGCGCTTCGAGCCGCGCATCGTTCAAGACTTCATCGGCCATGAACAATCCGAGATGACGCTCGGGCAGCGCGATGGATTCGTTCGTGGCGAGCCATCCGAGCACGCGCGCATGACAGGAACTCCCCACAGACTCGCGCAAGTAAGCGAAGTGGCCCGCGCTTGCTACGCGGTTGAAGATGATGCCCGCCACATCAAGCTCTTGGTCGAAGCTCTCATAGCCGTGGACGATGGCCGCAGCCGATCGCGCCATCGCCGAAGCATCCACTACCAACAGGACCGGCAGAGCTAGCAACTTCGACATTTCAGCAGTGGAACCTGCGTCGGTTAATGCGTCGCGCCCATCGAAGAGGCCCATCACGCCTTCAACCACACTGAAGTCGGCATCAATTGAAAACCGGTTGAAGGTTTGGAGATTCGTTGCGGAGTCAAGCATCCAACCGTCAAGGTTCCGGCTGATGCGTCCCGCGGCCCGCGTGTGCAGCGTCGGATCGATGAAATCAGGTCCCACCTTGAACGGCTGCACACGAAGGCCGCGCCGCCTTAAAGCAGCCATCAGGGCAATTGAGATTGTCGTTTTCCCGACACCACTATGAGTGCCGGCGATAACTAGTGCAGGCGGTAACATGCCGCAGCCTTCCTTTCATCCGATTTCAAGCAGACGGAAAGGCGACCGGTTTACAAAGCGGAACTGAGGAAATGGGTAAGAGCGTTGAGTATGTACAGCCGAAATAAAGACGCCCTCGATCTCCTATGCAGAAGATCGAGGGCGTCATAAAATTCTCTGTTTGCCTGCTCAGGTAATTGCTGCACCATTGAAACTCGCTGGAGCCATTACACTGTTTTCAGCAACTCGACGCCACTCGCCCTTTCCCGGAGCGTAAGTGGTCGCTTCCATCTAACAGCAGGCAAGGTTTCCTGACTCCCGGCTCGAACGCGTCGCTTCGCGGCCTTCCCAATCTCAACGAGATCAGTGACCATCTTAATGGAAGCTACGCAATCGCCGGACACAGTGGCGGGAACCGTGCGGGCTTTACACCCGCTTCCCTTGTCACCCTCTATGGGCACCTGTGACGGTCAACCTAGATTTTGGATACCAGGTTGAAATAGCGATCTAACTAAGATTCCAAAGAACAAGCCCACGCTATTAAGCTGCGCGAGTGAAGGCACTCTATACCTCATGACTCTGGGCCGTCAAGCTAAGGTAATCAGTGACGATTTACCACTTTCACTCCCGACCGACCGGTTGACACCAGTCCGTTTTCCGCTTCGGCCGAATTACTCTCCGGCGGTTTGCAGATTTCAGAGGTACTAGCTTCCGCCTTAAACATCCCGAAGCTATGCATTGTACTGAGGTAGGGTTCCGTTTAGTTTGCATCTTTCGAGAGAAAGGTTCTGTCCAATCAATGACTGAAGTTCTGAGAGTTGTCGGTGGGCCACCAAATCTTGGCTTGCTACTGGATTGATACGTCCGGATCAACGAGCGGAGACTCCTGAGTTTCACTTCTGAAGGCTGACATCTACGGTCTCTATTATCGGAAGCGGTGCTCGACGTTTGAGGGACCGTTCTAGTGTAACTTTTGAACTTGAGTCTAAGAATTACTTAAAGAGTTGGAGCGGGCGACGGGGATCGAACCCGCAACATCCAGCTTGGGAAGCTGGCGCTCTACCATTGAGCTACGCCCGCCCGTATTATGAGTCCAACACTTGCAAGCTTTCCTGGGATGCTGGGTTCAATACTTTTTCCTTGTCCCGATAAAAACACCAAATTGCCTCGCGAGTTCAGTCTAGCAGACCTGTCAATACTGATTTACCTGAAAACTGAAAACGAAAAAGGCGCACGCAAGAACATTTGTCGCCCGGAAACTTCTACTTTTCAATGGCCCGAATTTTAGGGAGGGTTACATATTACTAGTGATTCGAAAGCAACGTCCATCTTTAAGAGCGAAGGTCAACGCGATATCATCCAGGAATATCTCCATGACTTCTCATTTCACTCACTCAAGCGACGAAACGTCGTCTTCATGACGGCGGGATCGTGAGTAAATCGAGCAAGACATTAAAATCAAATCCCATTAGGCGCTTCCTGCAAATTCTCGGGCCGGGAGCAGTGATTGGGCTAATTCTCACATGGTGATAAACGTTACAGATAATTGATGATCGTTTGAGAGGTGTTCAATCCTGGCTCCGGTAACGCAGTCCAATGCATAGAACGATTTAAGAGCTTACTCGGATGAGGCGGAGAGTAATGATCTCAGTCGCGTTAGGTCGAGTGGCTTTGTCAGAAAGTCGTTACAGCCTGCGGCTATCGCTTTCGCTCGCCATTCCCAACGATTGAGGGCCGAGCAGGCGATGACCAAGGTGAATCTGAATTCCGGTAATTGACGCAGACGTCTCGTCGTCTCGTAGCCGTCCATTAAAGGCAGGCTCATATCCATTAGGATGGTGCCTGGACGTTCGCTCTTAGCTACTACGATGGCTTCGACGCCATCAGCGGCCTCAACCACGCGGTAGCCCATCTGTTCCAGCGCAATCCTCATCATCTCGCGCACATCCGCGTGATCTTCAACCACCAAAACCGTCTGTTGCTGCTGGGGTGCTTCTGACTTGCGAGACATGCGCCAACTCCGATTGCCGGCTGGTCCCGAACGATTTCTAGTTAACAGGAGGAACTGATTTGATACAGGATCGCCAAGCCCCCAGGGCAAACTTCATTCGTTTCTTTCAAAACGATCCAATTGTTGGGAGAGTACCAACCGTAGATACGTTAAACGTATCCCAGCAACAATAGAATCAAGACGATCACAAGGATCGTTCCGATTCCGCCGCTGGGTCCATATCCCCAACGTCGGCTATAGGGCCAAGCCGGGATGGCTCCGATTAGCAGAAGAATCAGAATTACCAGCAACACTAATCCCATGATGTTTCTCCTTTCCCGCTAGCCAGCGGTGGTTTCGCCACCGAGCAGCGTCAACACTTCGCCGGTGACGTAACTCGAGTCTGCTTCAGACGCGAAATAAACAAACGCCGGCGCAATCTCTTCCGGCTGGGCCGGCCGCTCCATCGGCGTGTCCGCGCCAAACTCAGCCACGTCCTCAGGCTTTTTGTCCGAAGGATTCAGAGGCGTCCACACCGGACCGGGAGCGACACAATTAACGCGGATGCCTCGGTCGATCAAGTTTTGGGCGAGCGCCTTCGTGAAGGCATGAATGGCGCCTTTGGTGGTTGCATAATCGATCAGTTGCTTGCTGCCTTCCAATCCGGTTATCGATCCGGTGTTGATGATCGCGCTGCCTTCATGCAAATGAGGCAAGGCAGCTTTGGCCATGTAGAAATATCCATAGATGTTTGTCTTGAACGTGCGATCCCACTGCGCTTCGGTCAAGTCTTCCAACTTCTTCTGGTGTTGGTGGTACGCGGCGTTGTTTACCGGAATGTCGAGCTTGCCGAACTCCTTGACTGCCCGCTCAACGATTTTTTTGCAGACTTTCGGCTGGCGCACATCGCCTTCGATCATGATCGCGTTCCGGCCTTCTGCCTCGATGGCCTGCTTGCTTTCTTTCGCGTCGCTTTTTTCTTTAGGTAAGTAAGTGATCGCGACGTCCGCGCCTTCACGAGCGAACAGCACCACGACCGCGCGACCTATGCCTGAGTCGCCGCCGGTGATCAAAGCGACCTTGTCTTTAAGCTTTCCCGATCCTCGATAGAATGGGGCTCCGTATCGCGGCCTCGGCCTAACCTCTGATTCGAGGCCGGGTTTTTCCTGGTGCTGTTTGGGCATCGGCGGCATAGGTTGTTTGACTCGCCCGGGCACAGATCCATTGCCGCTGCTGCTAGCGGTCGCGCGCGTGGACTTCTTGTGTTTCGCTGTTGCGGGCATAACGTCACCTTTTCTTCGATTTCTTGCCGCCCTTCTTCCCACCGTTCTTCGAAGAGGCGTGGCTTTCTTTCTTGCCTCGGCCAGAGCCGCTCTTCTTGCCACCGCCGGATTCTTTATTCACTGTCGCAAGCGCGATTCACTGTCGCATAAGCGCGGCTCTTTGCTTCCTTTTTTGAGACGCCCTTATCTTCGTAACCTTCGGCGATGTTTTCCGCCTTTCGTTTCTGCTTGCTCGTGTACTTACCTTTGTCTCACTTTGGCACGTAAAAGCTCCTTCGTGATTAAGGTTTCGTTCGACAGCGCGAGTCGTTACTTCCTGGCCATAGGTTCTGCCGACATTCGTCTAACGAGCCTTGGCTCTCGGTCTATGAAATCACATCTCTGTGTACCTTTGTGTTACACACCAGCAAAGACAGATGTCCTTGAACGATCCATTCTGTTTTGAAAAAACCTCGGTCAGCGTCAAGCGGCAATCACGATGCCGCTTTGAAGGCCAATTGTGAAGAAACTGTGTTCATTCGTCGTATCATGGCAGCTTTACACTCAACCAGCAGAACCCGACCGAATCAATCCTCTTGGCATTGCGATTGCCAAATATCCGTTTGAAAAAGACAACTAGGTCGGCAATCAACATCGTTTGAATAAGCGAGGGCGAATTAATCAATGATTATCGCGACAGAGGCAATCGCCAGCAGAATCCAAACGACCTAAGAGTGCCCTTAGATTGTAGGAAAGGTAGGAAACGACGGTTATGGGTGAACAACAATCGCAGAAACAAGGCCTAAGATCATCGGCGCAGAAAGAAGATCGCGCGCGAGATGCAAATGCTCCGCTACCGGCAAGCAATCCGGTTGCGGGAGCGTTCGGAAAACGTGAGCGCACAACGCCTTCTGATGTTGAACTATCGATGCAACTTGACGACGGTCGCCGAAGGGAAAAGCGACACGAGCAATAACGTTGCGCGAGCCGCCTTAATCTATGCGAAATTTAAAACGGAGTTTGTTGATTTAGTCTATGCCTCCTTCTCAATCCGATGTGAACTGCGAAAGGAAGAAAGAAATGCGTTTACAGAAGCTTAAGAGTGAGAGCGGAAAGATTGGCTATATCATCCTCTGGCTGTTGGGCGTCCCCTTCAGCATACTTTTATTGATTTTCCTTCTGCGAGGCTGTACTTAAGGCCACCGCGTAATCAGAAACACGTTGCATAATTGTTCGCCGGCTATGAAGTGGTGGTCGACTTTAGCCACGAAACCTGGACATGCGACTAATCACCATAAAAGGTCCAAAAGGAAGTGCCGAGGATATTGCGCGTATCGCGTTCTCAGCCGGTATCGCGGATGTGACGATCCAGGAAGCGCGTAGCTTGCGCGCGGCGAAACCGGAAATTGTCAGCGATATTGTCAATGTCGAGACTGCGACTCCAAGTGCCAAGAAATTTGTTGATGCGCTCATCGCGGCGCCGTTCTTCAATCAAGCGGAATACAGCATTGCCGTTAAGCAACCAAGATCAATCATTTCGTCGGAGAAACTTTCACTGATCACCCGTCCGCTTGTCGAGCCCACGGTCGATATTCTGGAGGAGCTTTGGCAGTTCAGCCATATCACGTTCGGCTTTGTCGGACGCATTCTGATAGGAGCCTTCTTATTAGCCTACGGAATGATCCAGTTCAAGTTGCTGTTTATGATCGCTGGATTATTGTTTATTCCACTATTACCTCCGATGCTCGCCGTAGGGTTCGGGATTTGGACGCGCCAGTTTCAATTGGCAGCACAAGGGATGCTCGCCTTCGTGGTCGCAACGATCCTCTTGCTGTGCGGAGGGGGCGCGGTGGCTCTCATGACGAACCCACCTTTGCTTTTCAATGAATCAAATTCATTGCTGACAGGTTTTCTTATTTCTCTAGCGGTTGGATTCGCTGCTGGACTGGCCACGGCCGACGATGTAGGCCGCCGCGAAATGATTGGTTTGGCCGCAACGGCGCAGATCGCAATTTTGCCGGTATGGTTTGGAATCTGCTTTGTTTTCGGTTTTCCTGCCTTGGAGAATTTGCCGCCAAGTCGCCGCGCGTTGAGTCTGGCGATTAACGCCGCGTCGATTGTTATGGCGTCATTGGTCACCTATGCGCTCTTAGGCATGAAACCCCTGAAACGCATTCGACAAAGTTAATACCCTATTGACTTTCCAAGAACGGCATCCCCGGACACAGTCGTCTTCTGAAGTGGGAAAGACTTGTATGACGCGAAACTCGATCGAGCACCGGTGCCGGCCTTGACGGGGCAGACGTATTCGGATCTCCAGGGAAGCAACTTTCAGCAGGAAGTGAACATGGGAAGTTGTTCGACGACGTGAGCGTCTACAACCAGCAAGTGATCAATCCGAATTTCGCGATAAGTTGGACGAGTTGATTTAAAGAGTGAAAGCAGTCGAAACGCCGCAAATACGACCACGGCAGCTGAAACGAGGCTGAAAGCTAATGAGTTCACCAACCCAGCTTAGGAAAGAAAAAAACAATTCAACTCTCCAGTATCAAGTTTTCAAAGGATGGTAAGAGTGCGATTGGTCATAGAGAGTCCTGTCCGGCAGGAGAACATTTCAATCGATAGTAGTCAGCCAATGTGTCAATATCATAAGCCGCGCCGGGTGACGGAATGAACGCCGACTCCCTATGGTGTCGCATAATTATGCTCTTGGCGCCCGCGCTTCCATGCAGGTCGTTGAGTTCCGAAAAAAGTCCCCGCGCAAAAATCGCCGGCACCCCAAAGACATCTTCGTCGTGCGATTTATACCTCGATGCCACAATCGGTGTCCTTCCCTGTTGATAGCACTGCGCTAGTTGCTTGACGACATTGGAATCGATTAAGGGCTGATCACATAACATCAATAACGCGGCGTCTGTGCGGTGGTCAGTTATTCCATCAAGAGCCAGAATCCCGCAGCATATCGACGAGCCCATGCCTTCCAGCCAGTTCTCATTCACGACGATCCTGGCGGGAATTTCTGAAAGCTCCTGTCGCATGCGGTTAGCTTCCGAGCCGACCACGATAATGACAGGATCATAACCGGCCGAAAGCGCGACGTTGGCGGTTCGGCGAAGCAATGTTTCGCCGCGGTAGCGAAGGAGCTGCTTTGGCTGGCCTAAGCGGGTTGAGCCTCCAGCGGCGAGAATTACGGCTCCAATTTGTGTTTGGGACATGACGATCGAGAGTCTTTCAAAATAGTGTTGCCCGATCACGACAAGCAGACGAGCTTCGTCGGCGTTGCTTGATTGCTCTGCGTGTGTGCGAAAGTTTTAATCGAGCCGGGTAAGACAAACTCGTCCGTGTGGATCGGCGCGTCGCGTTCACGCAGGAATCCACCTTGTCGAGCGGCATCGACCGCCTTGATCTCTGAGATGATCGACAAAGCTATCTCCTCCGGCGTTTCAGCTCCAATATCAATTCCGATGGGCGCATGTAGTCGTCCGAGTTGCGACGGAGTTATTACTACGCCCTGAGTCTCGACTTCAGCAAGCAAACTTTCAGTGCGAAGTCTCGGCCCGAGCACGCCCAGATAATCTATCGGCGAGCGCAACAATAACTTCAATAACTCGATGTCGGCCAGGTAATTGTGGGTCATCAAGACTACGGCTGTGTCTCGAGCCAGGGAGAGATGAGTGCCGATATCTTCAGCCCGAGATAAGATGAACTCGTCGGCCTCACTGAATCTTTCGCGACTGGCGACTCGCGCCTTCACATCTACAAGGGTAACGTGCCAACCGATTGTTTTCGCCAGGGCCACTACAGGCAAAGCATCGCGTTCCGCGCCAAAGACAACCAGCGATCGAGGCGGCTGAATCACGTCGAAAAAGACTTCGATTCCGTCGGGCTCATAAGCTCGCGTGTGAGAACGCCCACCCGCGAGCGCCAGTGAGGCGTCTTCCCAGATATCGCGAGTCAAACCATTCGCAGGAGCGTTGATTGAGTCGCGAAGTTCCTTTTCAGTAAACTGTACCCGCATACCGATCGCATGAGGCACCGGGCCGAGCGTGGACCAACGCCCATGGTGGAGACGCTTCGATTTACCCTCGATATTGACCAAGGTAGCCGTCACACCTTTGCTTCGCGAATCAAGGCAATCGCGCGCAAACTGCAAAGCCTTTGCCGCATGACCATTGGAGGCGAGGTTCTCAATCAGAATTCGCACTACACCATTGCAACCAAGACCAAGGCCCCAGACAATATCTTCCTGACCGCGTGTGTTGTATTCGACGAGCGTTGGAACACCGGAAGCGATCACGCTACCGGCTCGCTCGATGACATCAGCTTCCAGACATCCGCCACTGATTGAACCGACAGTCATTCCGGTTTCGGTCACCAACATCCGTGCACCCGGCCGTCGATAAGCAGAACCAGCGACACTCACCACCGTAGCCAGCACCGCGCGTTCCCCGCGCGCGTCTGTCTCCACGAAAGCATCAACGATTGCCTGGAGTTCGTTCATGCGAGGGCTCCTTTGCCGATCAACTTATCAGGCGTAATAGGAAGATCGCGTACGCGCACGCCCGTCGCGTGATAGACGGCGTTGGCAATCGCGGCTGCCGGACCGACGATGCCAATCTCTCCCATGCCCTTCGCGCCGATCGGACTGGCGTAAGGATCGAACTCATCCACGATGTGAACTTCAATCGGTGGTATATCAGCGTTGACCGGCATGTGATATTCCGCCACATCCTGGTTGATGATGCGACCAAAGTTCGTGTCGAGCACGGTCTCTTCCATCAGGGCCATGCCGATGCCCATAATGATCCCGCCATGCAACTGCGAGGTAGCGGTTTTTAGATTCATCACGCGGCCCACGCCATAAGCGCCGACAAAAACGTGTGACGCGGACTTCGCCCAGATCGCGATCGACGCGCACTTCGGCAAAGTTCGCTCCGAATGAATGCGACGAATGGGTCTTCTGCGCATCCTGAAAATCCATGTCGAAGTGCCCTTCGACTTCCTTAACACCGGCGCGGGTAAGAATTGCCTGAAACGTTTCGCCTTTCGATTTGTTGTTCGCGAGAAATAGACGGCCGCCATCGCTTTTTATTTGATCGGCATTCGCTTGATAAAGCGGCGACGCTTGATTCGTACGCGCGAGTTCGATCAGCTTCGTTAAGGCTTGTTTCGCTGCCCCCTGGATCGAACTGCCAACGCTCATGGTCGTCGAGGATCCCCCCGACACAAAAGCCTTGGGTAAATTCGTGTCGCCGATTTCCACCGTCACGCGCTCAAGTGGAAGACCTAGTGTCTCGCAAGCGATTTGTGTCAACACGGTGTAGCAGCCAGTGCCCAACTCATGCGTGCTGCTTTCCGCGATTGCTGTTCCGTCCTGACGAATAGCGACCCGGGCGCTCGAAGGCAAATGATTTACTGGATAAGTCGCGCTCGCCATGCCCCATCCGATCAGATAATGACCGTCACGCATCGCGCCGACTGTCGCTTTGCGTTTTGACCAGCCAAACATCTTCGCCCCAATGTCATAGGATTCTTTCAAAGCCTTCGTTGACCACGGCAGCTACTGCTTCATGCACAGGACCCTCGGAGCGGATATCGATGGTGGGTGTCGCCGGGCGGCGGGCTGAAAACAGGCGAAACCTTCGAAAAAGCAGCGCAGCGAGAATTGGAGGAGGAGACAGGACTTCTACTGGGGATCGGGCAATGGGTTTGGATCCGGCGACACGTCTATACTTGGGAAGGCCAAAGACACGATCAATATGAGCGCTACTTCGTCGCTCGATCGAAGGAACTGACGCTCGCGCCGCCGAAAGCCGACGGTTATGTGATTGGACATCGCTGGTGGACGCTTAGTGAGCTAGAGCAATCCAATGAGGACTTCGCCCCGCGCCGTTTAGCTCATTTACTGCCGCCTATCCTGGCCGGTGAGTACCCCGATTCCGCAATCGATTGCGGCGTATGAACTCTTCTGATTTTGTGTTCAAATCCTGCTGCAGTGGACGACTGCACGCGATCAAGATCTCCGGTAGTGCCTCACTTTGAACAGATTTCAAACTGATGCACTACGATCTCTACTTCACGAGTCACCTTACCTTCTGCGCCTGCGATTTCACCCACGCACAATAGTTTTTGGGAACATCCAGCGTTTTCAGTTTTCTCCACGCTTTCATCGCCTGTTCTCTGGTGGCGCCTTTCTCCGCTGCCAGGAAGTCGCTCATAAAATTGATGTATCTCCCGTGAGGGATCTGAGCGAAGGGCCCCTTGGTCTGGTTCAGTCGCACGTATTCCTTAACCAAGTCTCCATAGGTTAGCTTGACGCCCTTGAAGAGCTGCTCTTCACGCCAACGGTTGAACCGGTAGCGCACGCCGGATTTCCTCTTCAAGCCCGGAGCGAGCTTCTGAGCTTCTCGTTCGAGGAAATCTTTAGTCTCCTTGTCGTTCGTATATACCACCACCGGAAGATCGAGGCACAGGCCTCTTTGGATATCCTTGATACCTGACATCGACAGCTTCCTCTTGGCGGGGTTCTTGATCTCGCCGGTCTTGAGAAAGAGCTTGATGGCTTTCTCAAGCTCGTCTTTGCGCAGCTTGCTTGCCGATGGAAGCCTAATCGTCTCCGCGAACTTCTTTAGTTCGATCGCATACCAGTAGCCGTTGTCGAACTCGGTCAAAGTCGTTGAGACTGATAGTTTCGCTTTAGGTTTCAAGGGTGGTCCCCAGCTTTTCTCGGCCATAGGAGCTTACTTCTCGGAATCAAGGTGCCAGCCAGGGTTAGCGAAACTCATGCTCCTTTTTGGCGCGATTTAGCGCAGGCGACGATGCATCCGTTGTCGAACCGAAGGCTTGTCCGCCCTAAGCGCGCAGCGCTAACGAATCAATTAGCCAGTTCGATTAAGAGCAGGCTTTTGACTTCTCGCGTCCGGCGCGTGCGGACAGGACCTCGCGCCCCAGCGTTAACCGGAATTGCGTCTTTCAGGTTCGCGCTGCGCACATTGTGCTGTCCGCGCTCCGTCAACCGGTATACAGCTTCATCAATTCTTCCCAGCGTCCCTGGGCTTTAAGGACTAAGTCAATTACTTCGCGGACGGCACCATTGCCACCCGCTTGTTCGGTGATGAAATGGGCAGCCCGCTTTGTCTCAACCGCCGCATCAGCCACCGCGAAGGCGAGTTCGACGCGACGCATGACCGGGATATCTCCGACGTCGTCCCCAATGTACGCACACTCTTGTAGAGAGACTTTTGCCAGGATCAGAATCTCGTCAAGCGCCTTTACCTTGTCTTTGGCGTACTGTCTCACATATGCCATCTCCAGCTCCTGAGCCCGTCGTTCGACGGCGCTGGAGGTCCGACCGGAAATAATCCCGGTCTTTAAACCGGCCCGGTGAAAGAGCGAGATGCCCTGTCCATCCCGCGCGTGAAAGGTCTTCTGCTCGTCGCCGTTTTCCAGCAACTCAAGCCGCCCATCGGTAAGCACACCATCGCAGTCCATCAATAGCAACTTGATGCGTCCGGCCCGGCGATTGAGATCGTCAGCTTGTTTAAAGTTTTGAGTTTCGAGTTTCACGCAGATTGAAACCTGAGAATCAACCGCCCGCTACCGCATGCGGTTCTGACAAACCGCGCGTATTAATCAAATGGCCAAGATATCCTGCGCCGAAACCGTTATCAATATTAACCACTGCGATCCCCGGCGCGCAGGCGTTCAGCATAGTCATGAGGGCCCCCACGCCGCCCAGACCGGTTCCGTATCCGATGCTGGTCGGCACCGCGATCACCGGCGCAGCCACCAGTCCACCGACGATTGTGGGCAGCACGCCATCCATTCCCGCCACTACCACAATGACATTCGCGGCATTCAATCTATCACGAGCGGCCAGCAGGCGATGCACCCCGGCAACCCCCACGTCGTAGAGTCTTTCAACGCGACTGCCCAGCGCCCCTGCGGTCACGGCGGCCTCTTCGGCGACCGGAACGTCGGCGGTTCCCGCACATACAATCAGCACTGTAGTTGCGGTGGGCGCGGCGCCATTCGCCCCGATTTGAATGATCCGCGCGCTCTCAAAATAGTTGGCTGCAGGAATGCGAGCGGTAACCGCATCGAATACATCGCGCGAGGCCCGTGTCGCCAGGATCGACGAATGCTTCTGCTCGAGTCTCTCCAGGATTTCGACAATTTGATCGACGCTTTTGCCTTCACAAAAGACGACTTCAGGAAAACCGGTGCGCAATGCTCGATGATGATCAAGCCGCGCGTAGCCCAGATTTTCGAATGGCAAATCACGCAGACGATCCAAAGCGCTTTCGACCGTGCGCGTTCCAGCGCGTACTTCATTTAATAGATCGCGGAGTAGTTCAGCTTGCATTAGGCCTGTGCGGAGAGTGAGTTTGAATTACTGCTACGATATCCGGCCGGGTCGAGCACAACCTCGGCAAAACCGAGCGAATTCAGGTGGGCAATAATTTCAGTTTGCTTCAGCCTGATCAGTGAAAAATCCTTTGGCTCAACTTCAATCCGGGCAACTTGGCCGTGGTGGCGAACCCGCACCTGGCCGACGCCCAGTTTGCGCAGATATGTCTCAGCCCGATCGACCTGATTGAGCGCCTGCAAAGTAATCGGAGTGCCGTGCGGGATACGCGAAGACAGGCAGGCCAGGGCCGGCTTGTCCCAGGTCGGCAATCCCATTTCCCTCGATAGCATCCGGATATCGGACTTGGTTAGGCCGACGTCGATCAGAGGTGAAATCACTCCATGCTCGATCGCGGCTGCCCGGCCGGGCCGGCGATCCTGCAGGTCATCCTGATTCAACCCATCGAGTACTGCGGCGAGTTTCTCGTGGCGCGCAAAGTCGCTAATGCGCAGGTACATTTCGGTCTTGCAAAAGTAACAACGGTTGGCGGCGTTGGCTAGATAGCTTTCATCCTGTGTTTCAAAAGTACGAAGCACCACGTGGCGCGCGCCAATTCGGCGCGCAAGATCCTGCGCCTCATCCAGTTCTCCGGCCGGCAGTGATTCACTGAGCGCCGTGACTCCAACCGCCCGGGCACCCAGCGCCTCCTGCGCTACCTGCAGGACAAAGGTGGAATCGACGCCGCCTGAAAACGCCACCGCGCAGGATTTGACTCTACGAATCCGTTCGCGTAGAGCGTTTAGTCTTTTGGTTAGTTCATCCATTTCAAATCTTGGATCTCGAGTTCTCAAGTTTGGGGTCCGCGTTCAGAGATCGATGACGAAGAGAGTTCCGGCCACGCCAGGAAGTAGTACCACAGCGAGAGGATCAATCAGGCCTCTGGGACCCACCCGCTTACGCAGGAGGTACTGACCTCATCTCTCGTGATCCGCTTTCAAACTGCCTACTTCTCACTGCTAACTGCTCACTGCTCTTATCTCACTTCAAAGAAATCGATCGCATTCAACTTCCATGTTCCACCCACGCGCGCCAGGATAAAAACCGCTGTGCCGGCGTGGTCCGCACCCAGTTGTCTACTATTGATGGCCACGTCGAGCGCCAACCGATTAGCGTCAAGTTGTTCACTTCGCAGCACCCGTGTTTGCCATGCCTCGGGTTGGGTCCCGACAGCGCCGCGCACAAAGCCGGTTAACTCACCCGGGACAATCATTGGCCCAATCTCGGCTTGCCGCCCGCTGCGCACCGCCGCATCCAGCTGAGTTAGGAAGTTCCTGGCCGACTCGTCAATCGCGGGCGTCGCATTGGCCGCGGCTTCGGCGCGGATCCGCGCCGCGCGTGCGGATAGAGTTGAACCATATTCAGCGTCCGCGCGCACGGCATCATTGAATTCACGCGCCGCCTCCGCCGCCTGTCCACGCCGCAGAGCAATTTCACCAAGGCCTATGCTGGACCAAGCCTCGGCGGCGGGCGTTGGTAAGCGATCGCCCGCTAACTGCCGGAATTCGCGCTCAGCCTCATCAGTCTTGTTTTGCGCGAGCAATGCACGCGCAAGGAAGATGCGCGCTTCCTGCATCCGCGGCGAAGTGCTGAGCATCTCGCGCGCCAGCGCTTCTGCTTTGGCGTATTCCTGTGCGCCAAACAGTCTCGTCACTTCCGCCAGCGAGCTCGCCAGTTCTACTGACCGCGGCGCCGCGTCGTTACTGTAATCCGTCTGCGGATAGAACTTCTCCGGATCAATTTCGACACGAACAATCCGCAAAGCAGTTTTGAAAGTCACCTGACCAAAATCGTGAGCGGGAACGGTTCCCGGCGCGGTGACTTGCTGACCGGTGTCAGTCGTCGCCAATACATTCACGGTAACGTCAGTCGATCCGAGATTGCGCAGCGCGGCCGCCCACTGTCCGCCTTCCATGTGCGGCAGCCCGGCCATCAAATCCATGTCAGTCGATTGATCGAGTTGCTGATCCAGCAGGGTCTTCATCGCGGTCCCTCCCCGTTCAACAAACACGCCGCGCGCACGGGCCAGTGATAACCCTTCCGCGTCGCCCTTCGAGGCTGACAGCAGTCCGCGCAGGGCCGCTACGAATCCGTCCCGGCCCAGTGAGTGATCCATCAAACGCCAGACCATCGCACCTTTGTTCGCTACTGAATTGAGATACGTACCGCCATCGAGCAGCGTTGCCCGCGAAAGAGGCGCATCGCGTTTTGCGATCGCGGAATACGAGAGTCGTTGGCGCCCACGCTCGGCGTCTGCTGCTTCGGCGCCAAATTGCTTTTCGATAAACAACGACGCAGCAAATCGCACCAGGCCTTCGCGCAAAACGCCATAGCCATCGCCCCGCACCGGAGTGTCCGCGCCAACCCACACCCGCGCTAAGGCTTCCGCAATGCCAAGCGCGGTGACTGAGTCGATTTTTTTTCGCCGGAATGCTCCTTCAGTAATCAGCGCCGTGCCCGCATCATCAAATCCGGCGCCGCGCGTGACCGCGACCAAACGCAAAGGTACCGCGGGCACAGGACCAAACATGCCCGCATAGAACGTGCGCGCATCATTCGCCAGCGCAATCAGGGCCTCTGCCTGTTTCTTTTCATCCGCATTCGCACCCTGGGCCAGGAAGACAGTGATGCCTTTCGCGTTGCCGCCTCCTTCCACTCGATCCCAGTTACCGGCGACAAAGAATGGTTGTCCGTTCAGCGTCTGTTCGAATTGGCTGTTCCCGCCGGCACTCTTTTCAACCCCCGACGAAATTGCATTGACGCCATTAATCGTAATGCGAAAGGGAGCATAGTCAGGGCCGCGCACGGCAAACGGAGTGTTGGCCGCCGGATACCATAACGACATGGGCAGGAATTGCGATCCCACCGGAGCGATCGCCGCTACGCCGGAGTTTTCGGTTAACGGTAGACGATACTCAACCGTAGCGGTCACTGGTTCGTTGGGGCCAATCGTCTGCGGCAGAGTAATCGTGAGGCGTTGCGCTCCGCCGCGCGATTCCGGCAGCGACTTGTAGGCCGCGGTCGCACCGCCGATGCTAACCGATTTGATTTCGGCCTTTAAGCTAATACGCAAACTCAGAGTAGTCCCGGCGCCGCGACCCACGTTCCGAAGTGTAACGACTGCTCGCGCATTCAAGACCCGCTCTGTGCCGAGACTGTTAACGGTGATATCGAAGTTGGTTGCCTGCCAAGCGGCGCGGAGATCGTCCTGCGCGCGCACGCCGGGCACTCCGGCGCAAACAATAATGAAAGTCAGGAATAAGGCTTTGCGTTTGATCATAAGGGCGTAAGTGAAATTTCGGTAACCATCATTTTTTTAGGCTCTGGCCCAGCCAGTTGAAGGGCTTGTCGATATTGAAGAAATAAACAACCGTTTCATTCGTCTTTGGATTACTGGCCGTCATTCGATCGAAAGAGTGACCGTTCCTGGTAACGAGCGATTGCTCAGAAGGCCGGAGGCCAAGAAAATTGAAGAGCACATATTCTTCGTCGGTTGAGATCACAACGAAAGCGGTTTCGGCACTGAGGCCGTCGCTGGATCCCTTGATTGACTTGATCAATCCGTCGAACATGAATTTGTGGAACGTGGCTTTGTCTGCATGACCCAACTCACGATTCGCGACATAGGCTACAAAGTGTGCGTTAATCTCGACGAAATTGGCTGTCAAAATTTTCTCGGCCAATTCGACCGCCTGGTCAAACTGCCTGGCCTGCAGCGCCGCTAACATTTTCTGCCGTGTTTCTCTGTCACCGCCGTAAGGGTTGTATTCAGCTGTCTCGGTGTAGGCCAGACGCAATTCCCTGAAATCGACTGTGCTGTCGCTCTTTTTGACTCGCGCAAGCAGCGCCGCGTACGACGTCTTCGGAGCCTCCTGAGAGGATTTGCCCGACTGTGGTTGAGATGAAGCAAGACCCGCAGCAGCGCTCAAAACCAAAATCAAAAACATCGAAACCAATTGGCGCGGGCGGCCCACCCGTGAATCACGCGCTAGATGCACACGCCAGGATCTCTCGGAACAAGACTTCATGAGTTTGCTTCCTTGCTTCTGGTCGCCCGCTCCATATTAGTAACCAGCGCCTGGATGTCTCTTAGACTTTCGAGCAACGCACCCATCCGCGCGAGCGGCAACATGTTTGGCCCGTCGGATGGCGCCCGTTCCGGCGCATCATGAACTTCCATGAATACCGCGTCTACGCCGCAAGCCACGCCGGCACGCGCGAGTGGTTCGATGTACTGGGACAATCCGCCGGTTGCATTACCGAGGCCACCCGGAAGCTGCAGCGAATGTGTCACATCAAAAACTATGGGCACAGCGAACTCTTTCATGATCGGAAACGAACGCATATCGACAACCAGATTGTTATACCCAAAACTAACGCCACGTTCAGTCAGCATTAATCTCTCGCAACCGGCTGCCTGCGCTTTCTCGACAATATTGCGCGCATCTTCCGGCGCCAGGAACTGGCCCTTCTTGATATTGACGGCGCGGCCCGAACGAGCGGCCGCCAGAATCAAATCAGTTTGCCGGCAGAGAAAGGCGGGGATCTGAAGGATGTCCGCGACCTCGGCCACCGCATCCACCTGGGCGGGGTCGTGAATGTCAGTGACCACCGGAACTCCGACTTCGGTCTTGATGTGACGGAGAATTTCCAGTCCGGCTTCCATTCCGACTCCGCGGAAGCTCTTGATCGACGATCGATTCGCTTTATCGAATGAAGTCTTGAAGACAAAATCCAATCCCGCTTTATGCGCGCGCTGGGCGCACTCGCGGGCCATCATCATGGCGTGCTCTTCAGATTCGATCACGCACGGCCCCGCAATGATCGTTAGACGCCCATCACCAAATGTCGCCGAACCAACCTGAAAGGACTTTGTCTGTGATCCTGTCTGCATAAGAGTTGCTGCGTCCGCGAAGCGAACGCTTGAAAATAGCCCGGCACTTTCGTACCGGATAAGCAATCATATTATGAAATCAAGAGTCCGTGAAACGGGCGACGATGCTCTACACGAATCACTTACCATCATCTGAAGATCCCCTTCGCCTTGTTCCAGATAGATTTGAGTTTCGACGGTTTCTCAGTCTTTTTGGGCTCCGGCTTCCGGGTCGGCTTCGGCGTTGGCGATGGTGAAGGCGAAACCACAGGACTCGGCGACGCGGTAATTGCGACGTTGGTGTTGCTGGCGGCAGGCCCTCCGTCGAGCAGGACATTCCCGCGCCACCAGCGAGTGGCAAGCACTCCCGAACCTAGAATCGCGATGAGCAAGATCATCGCAGCGGCCGCAAACCGAAATCGGTTTCCGCTTAGAGTCGAACTCTGCTTCGCCAGCGGAACATTCACACGCGCAAATTCCGGCTTGAGACTTTGGCCAATGGCGACCGTTTGATCCTTCAATAACGCGGCCGGGATATTATCATTCATACTGGCGGCCTGTACCTGGCGCAATCTTGCCAGGTCGATCACCAGACGCCCCGAGGGACTTTCGGTCCCAGCACTCCGCAGTTCAGCTAACGAAGGCGCAAGCGTACTGGTCGAGTGTTCCAATCCCAGGTCCCCCGCGACCGCCTGCAGTTCATGACGCAACTCGTTCGCATCGGCCGGACGGGAACTGGGCTCTTTTGCCAGCGCATGCAAGACAACTCGTTCCAACTCAGCCGGAATAGCCGGCACAATTTGGCGTGGTGGGACGGGTGGTTCAGATACCTGTTTCAAGGCAACTGCTAAAGGTGTTTCGGCGTTGAAAGGGACTGCTCCCGTCAACATCTCGTAAAGAATTATGCCCACGCTATACACATCCGATGCGGGCGTGAGCGGCGCGGCCCCAGAACATTGTTCCGGCGACATATACCGTGGGGTGCCAATGATAGCGCCCACCTGGGTTAGGGTCTTGTAGTCGTCGTCATGCTCTTCGACCACAAACTTCGCCACTCCGAAATCGAGGACCTTTACCACCGCGGCCAGATTCGGCCGCTGCTCGATGAAGATGTTCGCCGGCTTCAGATCGCGATGAATCAGTCCCGCATCGTGCGCCGCGCCGACCGCCGCGCAAGTCTGTAACATGAAAGAAACCACGCGGGCAGGATCGAGCGGCGCTTCCCGCGCGAGCAGATCGCGCAGAGTCTGGCCTTCCAGCAACTCCATCACGATGTAGAGCCAGCCATCGTCGGTTGCACCAAAGTCATTCACCATGACTGCGTTCGGATGCTGCATGCGGCCAGAGGCGCGCGCCTCGCGGCGAAACCGCTGCTGCGCCGTCTCGTCACCAACAAAGCGCTGGCTCAGGACTTTCACGGCGACCGGTCGTTCGATCAGCAGATGAGTGGCGCGATAGACAGTGCCCATACCACCACCGCCGAGCCTCTCATCCAGACGGTATTTACCGTCAAAGGCCCGGCCGATTAGCGGATCGACCGCAACATCCGAGAGAGTGGGATCAGCTTGCAAAGGCGTGAAGTCGTCCGGGCAGACGTGCACGTCGTCAGGAAATGTCCGGCCGCATCTGGGGCATTGAAGCATGTTTGATAGATCAGACAGAGCTTTGAGCATTATCGCCCAACCAGCGAGATTTCGCACCCACGCGGTCTTAGTTGGTCGAGCTGGAAGGCCTACCCATCAAACCCGAAGTTGCATTGAGGCGAATACACTTTATAGTGGACATTATCTTTTGTGAGATGAAGGATCATTAATGCCAGAGTCAATCGTCAGCAATCTTTTCTCCGTCGAACGCGGAAAACTCGATCATTCAGTCTGCATTCAATTTCTTTTTATGCATCTGGCCTGTCTTGCCGCGATTTGGACAGGCGTAAGCGTGATCGCCGTCGTCACCTGTCTGGCTTTGTACGTTGTGCGTATGTTCGCCATCACTGCCGGGTTTCATCGGTTCTTCTCGCATCGAACGTACAAGACGGGAAGAGTTTTCGGTTTTCTGATGGCCTTTGCCGGAACTGCAGCTTACCAGAAAGGTCCGCTCTGGTGGTCGTCTCACCATCGCCGCCACCATCTGCACGCCGACACTGAAGACGATCTGCATTCGCCGCTGACGCGCACCCTTTGGCGATCGCACGTCGGATGGTTCCTCCACCGCGACGGCCAGCTGACGGAATGGTCGTTGATTCCAAACCTGCTCAAGTACCGGGACCTGCGCTTTCTGGATCGCTTCTACTCACTGCCCCCGGCTTTATTAGCTGTCGCGGCATTTGTGTTTGGCTCTGTGCTGCGGCGATACGCGCCGAGCCTGGGCACGTCGGGGTGGCAAATGCTGGCGTGGGGGTTCTTTATCAGCACGGTGCTCCTTTATCACGGCACATTTACGGTCAACTCCCTGGCGCACATTTTCGGCAAGCGCCGCTTTCCCACCGCTGACAATAGTCGAAATAATTTATTGGTCGCCTTGATTACACTCGGCGAAGGGTGGCATAACAATCACCACCACTATGCCACATCGGAGCGTCAGGGTTTTTACTGGTGGGAACTCGACGTCTCGCATTACACGCTGCGAGTTCTTTCCTGGTTTGGAATTGTTTGGGATCTACGGACGCCGCCCTCGAGCGCGGCTCTGCTCAGGCAAAGCCTGACCGCACCGGGCTTCGGCAAGACCGCCGAGAGCTCTACTTCGCGAAGTCAATCTTGATCGCACGCTGAAAGGCAAATGATGCCGCCCGGGTGGCCGCCTGACCATGAACGACAGGATGCCTGTTCTTGCTCCGAGTGTAGTCCTGGCGATTGCCTGGGCCCTTACCTCATCAATTTCAATCGCCTTCGCTCAAACCCCGCCTCGCGAAAAGCCCAAGCTCAAAAACTTCGGTTCAAGTCTCAAGCGGCTCAAGTGGGATACGAATGCGAATGCGTCGGTTGAAACCAAACGCAGAGACGCCAAACCGGCCGGTGGGGACGAAATAGACGTAGTGCGAGTTGAAACCTCACTCGTAGTTTGCGATGTCCTGATCATCAACGAGCGGGGCCAATCGGTTCAGGGATTGACAGAGAAGGATTTTGTTCTGGCCGAGGACGGCAAGCCACAGGAGGTCGGCATGTTTTCGTCGGGCGATGATGCAAAGGTTCCGCGCTCGATCGTGCTGCTGATTGATTATAGCGGCAGTCAGCTCCCTTTCATTAACACCAGCATCGCAGCTGCCAAAACGCTTGTTGATAAGTTGGGCCCTTTGGACACAATGGCCATCGTTACGGACGACGTCGAACTGCTTCAGGATTTCACTCGGGACAAGGGTAAGCTCAAAGATGACCTAGAGTCTTTGCGGCGGCTAAGCACGTTTTCCTGGGACCGTGATTCCGGTTGGCAAAGACACTTTGGCAAAAGCAAGCAATACAGTGCATTAATGGCTACTTTGAGAGAGGCGTTTGACCGCGAAGACCTGCGTCCCATCATTATTTTCCAGACGGATGGTGATGAGGCCCCCTACCTTCAAAACCTAGTAATAGTTCCCGGCATTCCTCCGAATTTACGTCTCGATCTAAAGAAGGAGGCGGAGCAGGGCGCCAAACGGATGAAAAAGGCCCAACAATCCAGGCAGTGCGAGTTCAGTCTCACCGACATTTATCGAGCGGCCGAGAAGTCGCGCGCCACAATTTATACTGTCGTACCGGGTATTCGCCTCCTGGGACTGTCGCCCGACGAGCAGGTAAAACAGATGATCGCGGATGTTGAGCTAAGAATGCGTTCGACATCGGCTATTTTCAACCGAAGAGCATTAGAGCAGTCTCGAAAGCGCGAAGAAGACAGTTTGAAGAGGACACCACCCGAAGCGTTGAAGTATTGGGCCGACGAGGCGTACAAGGTGCAATCAGCATTGGCGGCAGTGGCCACCTCGTCAGGCGGTTGGACTTCATTTCTTGAAGACCCTGCACAGGCCGACGAGATATACTCCCGGATTTTCTCAGACATCAATCGTCGTTACATCGTCGGCTTCTATCCGACTAACAAAGACCGCGATGGCAAGAGGCGGGCGGTGAAAATTGAGGTGCGCGGCCATCCCGAATACATTGTAATAGGACGCAAATCTTATTACGCGCCCGAGCCGGATCAATGAGTCATAATGCGGACCATCACCCTATACAGTCTTTTAGTCTTGACATCGTGTGGGTGGCTTACGAATGCTGCGCCGGCGGAACAATCTCTCGACGGCCGCGATCGCAACTTCAAAGATGACTTGCTCGATAATCTGTTCGGCGACTGGAACATCGCGCGAAAGACTCTGTTTGCCGAAGCCACGCTGGTCCGAAAAAGTAGTCACCAACCATGCAGATATCGTTTGAGAACATCACCACAATGATGATGAGAAGCAAATCGATTCGCGTCGTAGCGGCAATAATCGTATCCGCCGCATGGCTGGTCGCGGGCGGCTACGCTTCAGCGATCGAGGTTGGAGATGCAGGCTCTGATCTGGGTGGCAATTGGATTGGCGAGTCTGTCTGCGTTGGCAATCGACCGGCCTGCCATGACGAGCAGGTCATCTACCGAATCACAAAGGCGCCTGATCCTGCGGGCAAAGTAACAATCACGGCGGATAAGATCGTCAACGGCAAGCCTGAGCTAATGGGCGTATTGGACTTCAAATACGATCCAGAAAAAAGCACGCTGGTTTGTGATTTCAATCGAGGAAGCACTCACGGTCTTTGGGAGTTGGCCGTCAAAAACACTGCGATGACCGGGACTTTAATCGTTCTTCCTGAAAAAACGCTCGTGCGCCGGATCAAACTGAAGAAAGAGACTGGCGACTAGCAGCCGAGCTGACGATCTGCCGGCGAATTTCAGTTGTCGCCCGCCGTCGCGACCCGCTCGATTGCAGACGTCTCTGGCTCAGGAAGCTGCTCGACTGATGTCTCAGTCTGCAGACGATTCTGAAATGCGGCGTGGACGAATGAAGCGAACAAGGGATGCGGCGCCAGCGGTTTCGATTTGAATTCGGGATGAAACTGGCAAGCGAGAAACCAGGGGTGCTCGTCGCGCGAGAGCTCCACGATCTCGATAAATTTTTCGTCCGGCGAAACGCCGCTGAATACCAGACCACCCCGCTCCAGCCTCTCTCGATAAGCGGGATTAAACTCGTAACGATGCCGGTGACGCTCGCTGATTTCTTCCGAGTCGTCGTAAATTTTGCGGGCGAGCGAATCTTCGCTCAAGCGGCACGGCCAGGCCCCCAGCCGCATCGTCCCGCCGAGGTGCTCGACGTCAACCAGGTCACGTAGTTTGAAAATGATTGGATACGGCGTTTCGACATTGAACTCAGTCGAGTCGGCATCCTTTAGATCGCAGGCGTAGCGAGCAAATTCTATACAAGCGGTTTGCATCCCCAGACAGATTCCAAAGTATGGCGTGCGCGTTCGCCGCGCATAAGAGATCGCCCGGATCATTCCTTCGACACCACGCTTGCCAAACCCGCCCGGCACAAGGATCGCGTCAAAATCTCTCAGCCGCGATTCGTAGGTGTCGTCCATCAATTCTTCCGATTCGATCCAGCGGACGTTGACGCGCAGATTGTTGCCAATACCGCCATGAGTCAGGGCTTCGCGCAGAGATTTATAAGAATCCTCCAGCTCGACATACTTGCCGACGATCGCAATCGCCGTTTCGCCCGAGGAGGGTTGCCGCACCGTGGACACCAGTCTGCGCCAGCCGCTGAGGTCGACCGCGGCCGCGACATCATTCAAGTGCAACGACGAAACGATCAATTCGTCCAAGCCCTGATCGTGAAGGTTCAGGGGCACATCATAAATAGTGTCAACATCCTGCGCGCTGATCACGGCTGACTCCTTGACGTTGCAGAAGAGCGCGATCTTCGCGCGCAGATCGTGCGACAGCGGCCGATCGGATCGGCAGAGCAAAACGTCGGGCGCAATACCTATCTCGCGCAACTCGCGCACTGAATGCTGAGTCGGTTTGGTTTTCAGTTCGCCGGCGGCGGCGATGTAGGGCACCAGCGTGGCGTGAATAAACAGTGCGTTCTCGCGGCCTTCTTCGTTGCCCATCTGGCGAATCGCTTCCAGGAATGGCAGTGACTCGATGTCGCCGACTGTCCCGCCTATCTCGACGATTACGACGTCGGCTTCGCCGTTCGGCGTGACCGCGCGAATTGCCGCCTTGATTTCGTTAGTGACGTGAGGAATGACTTGGATCGTCTTGCCGAGATAATCGCCGCGGCGTTCTTTCTCGATTACCGAAAGATAGATGCGGCCAGTTGTCCAGTTATTCGCTTGCGAGAGATGAGCATGCGTGAAGCGTTCGTAATGACCGAGATCGAGGTCCGTCTCTGCGCCGTCATCCGTGACAAAGACTTCCCCGTGCTGAAACGGCGACATTGTTCCCGGATCGACGTTGATATACGGATCAAGTTTGATCAGAGTTACACGCAACCCGCGCGCTTCGAGCAGAGCTCCGATCGAAGACGCCGCCAGGCCTTTGCCCAAACTTGAAACCACGCCACCAGTTACGAAAACATATTTCGGCATCGTTTACTCCTTCGGAGAATTCAAAAGTAAAAAGGCAAAAGTAAAAAGTGAAGCGGAGATTGGGCAGTCCTTCATTTTGCCTTTTACCTTTTTACTTTTTCCTTGCCTCAGCTCCAGCTTCCGGAGGATCGTCGGGCTCTTCTTCGTCGTCATAAATTCCGCGACGCAAATCCTGTTGGACCTCAGCCGCCTTTTTCGCCGATGGATCGAGGATTTGCTGCAAGCCCATCATACCGGCGCTCAACAGTCCGCCCTCTTTCCGGCGCCGCTGAAATTCTTCTTCATCCTTCACGTCGTACGGTTTGGTGATCTGATTGAGCAGCAGCAGCCCGCCCACAATCACGAGCGCGACAATTCCCAGTCCAATCCAGTCGCCAGCACTCATTCGATCCTCGATTCAATCCGATGAGGCTCAATTGAAGTCTGCCGTTTAGACGGCGCGCATGTGCGCCGATCCCGGGCGTACAAGTCCGCCCTCTAAACCGCGATTCGTGTCTGCCGCTCAACCAGCGCGTTTACGCGCTCCAAATCTTCCATCGTATCGACTCCAATTGACGGTGACGCGGCATCAACCACCTTAATTTTTGTGCCGCGATCCAAAGCGCGTAACTGCTCGAGCGATTCACGGCACTCATTTTCACTCTGTGGCCAGCCAGCAAACTGCAAAAGAAAATCGCGCCGGTAAGCATACAGCCCAGTGTGTTTTCTAAAAGAAAAAAGCAGCGCCGGAATGTTCCTGAGCGCTGCTTCGATTGAGCCATGTTGCGTCACGGCCTGATTAGGCCAGGGAATCGGATTGCGCGAAAAGGAAGAAGCATAGCCATCGCCGTCGACTACAACTTTAACCACGGCCGGATTAACGACCTCAGCCGCTTCAGTTATGGGTTCAGAAGTAGTAGCCATCAACATCTCGTCGTTTTTCGACAGCTCGTGAACCGCGCGGTCGATTGTCTCGGACTCGATCAAAGGCTCGTCCCCTTGCACATTGACGATGATCCGGGCGTCGAGATTGCGCGCCACTTCCGCAACCCGATCAGTACCGCTCGCATGATCGTCACTCGTCATCATTGCTTCGAACCCCGCCGACATAACCACGTCTAGGATCCGCATATCATCCGTGGCAACGATTACCCGCGATACACTATGCGCGGCCAACGCCCGTTCAGCAACCCACAAAATCAGCGGCTTGCCGGCGATCTTCAATAAAGGCTTGCCGGGCAGACGACTTGAACCGTAGCGCGCGGGGATAATTGCGACTGCAATTTGTTTGGAATTTTTTCCCGTGGGATCCACGGGACTACACGTTAGCGCGGTAGTGACGACGATGTCAATGCGCGACGTAAAGGAGGTCAGTACCGGGAGCGGTAGCGACCCGGTCTCGATGCTCCACCTAATCTGAGGTCGATAACGCGCGCCGGCCGCTAACGCTCCCGGTACTGACCCCACGCCGCTGAGTCTCAACGCTTGCTAATAATAAACGTCGGCACCATCCCGCCGCCCGAAGAAACGTTAGCCAGTTCATTCGAAGACAGCCGCGTGAATGCCGACCCAACTTTGCCGTTGAACAGGAGTGGATCTAGATCGACCAGCTGCTCGGCAAACGCGATTGTTCCTTCAGACGTCAGCGCCGGGAAAACTTCGCGCGCAGTGGGCACGCGCTCCTGCACCAGGTAATCGCCGTTGGCCAGCGCATTATGAATGGCTTCATCCCAGCCAATTTCATCTATGTTCCAACCGATGTAAATTCCGTGTCCACCATAGTCATCGTTTGGCTTGAGCACCAGACGATCGCGCCGTTCCCCAATGAATTCCAGCAGATCGATCCCTTCACCAAAGTAGTCGCTTTTGCCCGCGCGCACTTGTCGCGTCCAGGGAACGTGTCCAACGATCATCTGCCGCTCTTCTTCACTGAAGAGCGATGAATGTCTCGCGTCGGTAAGGACCGCAAACAGCGCCTTCTTGTGAATGATCTTGGAACGAAAACTATTAACCATGCATATTGCGTGAGCTCGATAGGCGTCCAGCAGCGCCGGATGCTGATGCATGACCGGCAAGTATTCGTTGACCAGCAGACGCTTGTAAACAATGTCGATTTCGAATTCGGCGGCACGGAGACGTCCGCCGCTAAACTCCAATTCGTCCGGCGACGCAATGATTGACGGGCACCCTTTGGCTTCAAAGTACTCGCGGAAGAGCTCAAACTCTTTCTGCGTGGGCATCCCTTTAAAATCAACAATTGCTATCTGAGGCGGGCGGGCCGGTTTCGCGCCGATGAACTCTTCATAGCAATCAACGAGCACCTTCAGCATCAACGGCCGGCCTTCAAAGCGCCGCAACTTGTAGGTTTCGGCGAACCGCTTCATCACCGGAAGCTGAGCAAAGACTTCGTACGCGGCATCGGCGTAAGCTATTCCTGCCGGGCTCTCGCCATTCAACTCGACAAAGCTGTAAACGTCTCCGGTAAGAAATGAATCGAGGCGCGCTGTCGGCGAAACTGCGCGATAACCCGGATCGATCTGGACCAGTTCGCGTTCGATCTCGGTGAGACCGAGTTCATCGAGCAATGAAAGGTCGCTAATGGCCGCGTCCTTGACCTTCTCAATTGCGCCCCAGACGATTTCGCAAACCTGACGGACCCGCGCGAAATCTTCTTCAGTTACAAAGTGAGGCCGCAGATACGGAGACAACCGCCGGCCGCCAAACATGAGCTTGGCGCGCTCGAGACCTTCATCGAGCATCGTCAATGAACTCTCGGCGAGTTCTTTGTCGCCGAGCAATTCGTGGTAATGAGCGACAGCTCTGCTCAGCATAGTTCGCGTCAGTCGAAAATCGAGATGAAAAAGCGGAGCTAAGATAACACAAGCGTTGGCAGGCTGCTGCAAAACGGACTCAGGACTGGAGTCGCTAATGACACTCGATGAAAGAAAAAAAGCGATCCACGAACTCACACGAAACAAGTCGGACCAAAGCCTTAAAAGGTTGACCCATTTCGCGTGGTCTAGGGGATCACTCCTGTTAGCTCTTCGCCCGTGGAACCTTGAGGGTCAACTTAATGACCACCCGGTCGCGAATCAGATCGTCGGCCTTGCCGGCATAAACGATGCCAAAGTCCTTACGATTGATTGAAAACTCGGCATCGATAGCCAGGCTATCCGGCGTCACATGAATCGTCGCAGGAAACGTGATCGATTTTCTCACTCCGTGCAAATCAAAGTTGCCGGTGACAGTTTGCGTGCCACTATTCCCGGGCTCGATTTTCGTCGAGACGAAAGTTGCTTTCGGATATTTGGCCACGTCGAAGAAGTCGGCTGTCTTCAAGTGGGCCGTGAGATCATTTTCGTCCGTTATTACTGAGCCGGTATCGATATCAATTGTCACCCGGCTGCCTTCGATATTGTTGGGCGCCAAATCGATTGTGCCCGCAAACTGCTTAAACGAGCCCTGATGACTGCGAGTGATTTTGGCAGCCACAAATTCTACCTTCGAGTTGTCGGGAGAAATGACCAGCTTTTCTGAACCTTCCGTCTTCGACGTGTTCAACTCAGATTGCACGTTCGAGACGGTAGCCTTTGTCTTGTTCGCCGCGGGATCGGCGCAACCATAAGTTAAGGCCGAACAGATGATCAGGACTACGATCAGGTAACCTCGCATTGTTACTCCGTTTCCATTTCGGGCGTACAGCGTACCAACTTTAGTTGGGTCTTTCGGGACCGCACCAAACCCGACTGAAGTCGGTACTCTGAACACCTGTATTTCAAATTATTCTTTACAGATACGACAACCACCAATCGCGACGGCGCGCCTTCACGCCCGCGAACCATTTACAGAGTGGATATAGCATGAGCACGCCGGCGATCCAACAGAGGTACACGACCCATAAACTGAAACCCACTCCCGCGGGAGGTGGGCTGTTGAATTTATCGATCGGACTTTGCCACTGCCACGCAACCGGTTGTCGGCCAATCAGGCCAATGACAATTGCGATCAGATGTGCTGTGTACCACTGAAGCAGATAGAAGAACAAAGGCACGCGTCCGAAGGTGATCAAAGAACCTTGAAATCGAGCTCCTAATGAGTACGCGGACCCGGTTCTTGAATCAAACCACCACAAGAACAGCAGCGCCGGCCCCAGCGTCATCAATAAGAATTGCAGGGATGGCGGATACTTGGTCGTATTCACGAACGAAAGTACTGTGAAGACTACACTCTTTTGTTTCGACCAATGGGCAGGATCGCCATAGACGTTTACGGCGCGTACCAGCATGAACAAGGACGTGGCCGTCACTCCCATCCACAGCAACCAGCGGCGGCGGCGCTCAGCATCAAACTGATAGAGAGACCCGAACGCGTATCCGGCGGCCATGACCCCAATCCAGGGAATCAAAGGATAGACGACTATGACTATCGGACTCGGAAAACCAGCAATCGGGAATATCGAGAAACCCTGGTGTGCAAGCATCCAAAGCTTGGCGCCAAAGCCTGGCGTGGGACTGGCGGGTCCTTGCCATCCTGTCACTTGAAAACGATCGAGCAGGTTGTGCAGGGCAATCATTGCAACTCCAAATCCAGCGACCACTTTAAGCGGCAAATGGATTAGGCCGGCGAGCACAATCATCGACACACCGATCACCCAAATCACCTGCAGGAATCCAAAGAAGCGGTAATCAAGACTGAAGAAAACTCCGAACCGCACAACGGTAAGCTCGAGCACAATTAACCAAAGTCCGCGGCTGATTAGGAATTTTGAAAGCTCGCGTTTACTTTTGCCCCGGGCGAATTGCAGGTAAGCCCCGGTGCCCGCCAGGAAAACAAAAATCGGCGCGCAATAATGCGTAATCCAGCGGGTAAAGAAAAGCGCCACTGTGGTCCTGGTGAGATCGGTTGGATCGAAAGTTAGTCCGCCGGAGTGCACAAAGTCGCGAGTGTGATCGAGCATCATCACCACCATCACGATGCCGCGCAGCAGATCGATTGAATCGATGCGCGAGCGGCCAGGCTCGCGCCCGCCGGCTGAAACTGGCGGAAGGCCATCGTTCTCTCTATCGTCGCGTTTTGTTTCGAGAGGGATATTTGAGATCATCTGGTCCCTCCGGGACCGAACCAGAACGAAAATGAGTTGACCTTTTAGCAACTCACGAGATCTAACCAAGCTGAATCTCAACCACAGTCAAAATTTCCGGAAGTGCCCTCAGCCCGGCGATGGTCTCCTGTTCGACGCTGGTGTCAATCTCGATTACGGCCATTGCTTCCCCGCCCCGCTCGCGGCGGCCGAGGTGGAACGCACTGATATTGATTCCCTGCTCTCCCAAAATTGTGCCAACGCGTCCAATCACGCCGGGAACATCGCGATTGTGCATCACCAGCATGCGCCCACGTGGCGCGGCCTCGATGCGAAAGTCGTTGATCTCAGTGATGCGGCCTTCACGTTCGCCGGCGATTCCGAAGACTGTGCCTGAAGCGGTTTGCTCTCCACTTGCGCACACGACCCGCGTGCGAATTGCAGGAGACAAGTGGCCGCCGCGCACGTAAGAGGTTGTCACTGTAATGCGTCGCTCTTCGGCGATCAAAAACGCGTTGACCAGATTTACGCGCGCGCTCACATCGCGCAGCAACCCAGCCAGAAACGCGCGAGTGACGGGCGCCGCGTCCAGTTCGACCATCTCTCCGGCGAACTCCAGACGCACTTCCCGGACGGCGCTGTCGACAATTTGCGCCTGGAACCGCCCCAAACTTTCAGCCAATGCCAGATACGGTTGTAGCGCACTCAACTCCTTTGCCCCCAGCGCCGGCACGTTAACTGCGCCTCGTAGAGTTCCGCTCTGGAGATAGTCGCGCATCTGCTCGGCGACGGTGACCGCGACGCCTTCCTGCGCTTCCGTAGTCGAAGCACCAAGGTGCGGAGTCACTATCACTTCTTCGAGACTAAGCAAAGGATGATCGGATGGCGGCGGCTCCTGCTCGAAAACATCTAATGCCGCGCCGGCCACGACTCCCGACTTGATAGCATCGTAGAGCGCCTTCTCGTCCACCAATCCACCGCGCGCGCAATTGATCACTCGCACGCCCGGGCGCATCTTTTCGAACGAGCCGGCGCCGATGATTCCGCGAGTCTCAGTCGTCAAAGGCGTGTGCACCGTAAGAAAATCCGCGCGCGCGAATACTTCGTCGAGCGAAGCCGATTCAATCTCTAAATCGCGCGCCTGATCCGGCGCGATAAAAGGATCGTGCCCCACGATCTTCATGCCGAATGCTCGCGCCCGCGCCGCCACAGCGCGCCCGATCCGGCCCAGGCCAACCACGCCCAGGGTCTTGCCTTGCAGCTCGGCCCCTATGAATCGTTTGCGCTCCCACTTCGCCGCTTTCACGCTCGCGTTGGCTTGCGGTATGTTGCGGGCCAGGGCGATAAGCAATGCGAGAGTGTGCTCGGCGGTGGTAATCGTGTTGCCATCGGGTGCGTTCATCACTACGATGCCGCGCGCGGTGGCCGCGGACACATCGATGTTGTCGACGCCAACTCCGGCCCGGCCGACCACGCGCAGTTTGCGCGCGGCATCCATCAACTCGGAAGTGACCTTGGTCTCGCTGCGCACAACCAGGCCTTCGCTGTCGGCTAAGGCCTGGCGTAAAGCCTCTGGTCTGAGTCCCGTCTGCTTGTCGACTACAAAACCGGCGTCACGCAAGGGCTGCAACCCCGTGTCACTCACGTCATCGGCGACAAAGATTCTAGTTTGGTTTTTGGGCATGAAGAAACGTCGATTAATTGATTCCTGTTAACAAAGAGGTGGTATGGTAACAGCCTGTCGATTTTGCGTCGAGTTGTGGCAGAACTCGCACCAAACGGCGAATTCGGCTCGAGCTTTTTGGTGTGATTTAGTGGATCGCCTCACTGGGCCCGAGATGAGGTTGTGGCATTAGCCAGATGCCGGGAACAATAGCAGATAGGCCGAGATCAGAATGGAATTTACGATCAGCGCATAGGCGCCGGCGCCAAGATCATCGGCCATTATGCCCAAACCAGTTGGGAGATCCTCGAGCTTCCGAATGGGATATGGCTTCCAGATGTCGAACGCGCGAAACAATAGGAAGGCCATCAAGATGCTCCACCAGGTGTGCAGCCAGAACGGTCCCGACAGCAGCGCGATCATTTGCCCAGCCACTTCGTCGACAACCACTTCGGAAGGATCTTCTTTGCGAAACAATCTCTCGGCGCGTGTCGCGGCCCAGATTCCTGCCATCGTCACCAGGAAGATCACGACCAGCATGAAAGTCATCTGGGGTGTCCAGATGTGTAGCAGCGTGAGCCTCTTTACTAATGCGTTGGCCTCAAGCACGCGAGAGCTTGCGGCCCAAAGCGTCAGGTAAAGGGCGACACCCACCAGCGAACCCATCGTCCCGGGAGCAATTGGAAAATAGCCGACTCCGCAAGTAGAGATGGCCAGTGCGAAATAATCGCCGGCAGTTTTACGTTTGGGCGCTGAAGGAATCGCCACGCCGGTTACGACATCCGGATTGAGTTCGTCGCTGGACTCTACGATGGCCATACAATCAAGATCATTCAGACCAGTTTTGGCAGCGTGACTGTCGCTTCCCGCCTCCGGATCGCAGTCAAACTATTCGTCCTACCAGGTCATATTCCTGGGCCTCGGTAATCAACACGTTCACAATTTCACCCGGCCGTGGAATAAACCCTTCCGGCGCATCGCTTATTAGCACACAGCCATCGATATCAGCGGCCTGCGTTTCCAGACGCCCTTGCCAGAGCAAATCACTCTCGTTCGATTCACCTTCGAATAACACTGGGAAGGTTTCACCGATCTTCGCCCTGTTACGACGCAGAGAGATCTTAGCTTGCTCTCTCATCAAACGATCACGTCTTTTCTTGGCGGTCTTTGGATCAACCTTGTTCGGCAGATCGTAGGCGGGCGTGCCTTCCTCATCCGAATAAGTGAATACGCCCACCCGATCGAATTCGACGGTCTTTACAAATGCCAACAGCTCTTTGAAGTCCGCATCCGCCTCACCAGGAAAGCCTGTGATGAATGTCGTCCGCACCGCAATGCCGGGCACGCGCTCGCGCACGCGCTCGATTAAGCGTTCAAGACTGGCGCGATTACCGCCTCGCTTCATTAGCTTTAGCACGTTCTGTGAAGCGTGTTGCAGCGGGATATCGAGATACTTGACGGCCTTTGGTTCCTCAGCCAGCACGTCGAGAAAACTATCGCTGATGTGGGTTGGGTACGTGTACATCACACGCACCCATTCGATGCCTTCCGTGTGCGACAGCTCGCGCAGCAGATGTGCCAGGGCGTCCTGCTTGCCGAGGTCTTCGCCGTAGCGCGATGAATCCTGCGCTACCAGGACCAACTCCTTTACGCCTTCTTCAGCGAGTTGATGGGCTTCGGCCACGATCGATCCAAAGCGGCGGCTGCGAAAGTGTCCGCGCATCTGCGGAATGAAACAAAAGGCACAGGGACGGTCACAGCCTTCCGCGATCTTAATGAACGCATAGTGACTGGGAGTCGCCAGCACTCTCGGCGTCGATTCATCGTAGAGATAAGTCGCACTCTGATTGCCGAGAGGCACCACGGGCAGCGATCTGGTGTTCGTGTCTGGATCGCAAACGTCCAGGATGTCGTTGATCTGACTGGTGCCGATGAAAGCATCCACTTCGGGCATTGCCGCCTTCAAGTCATCGCGATAACGTTCAACCAGACACCCGGCGACGATCAAGCGCGTGGCCTTGCCTCCGGTTTTGAGACGCGCCGCCTCCAGAATCGCTTCGATCGATTCCTGCTTGGCTGACTCAATAAACCCACACGTATTTACTACGACAGTATCTGCTTCCGCGGCGTCGGCAGTAATCTCGTAACCCTTTTGCTTGAGCTGTCCCATCATGACCTCGCTATCGACTAGGTTCTTTGGGCAGCCGAGACTGATAAATCCTATCTTGGTCATGAACTCTGCTTGACTCCGTTGGCCGAAAAAATCTAAACGCAGGGGGCGCGGTGGATCTCGCTGAGGAACGCAAAGGTTTATTCGGTCTTCACGGAACTCTGCGTCCTTTTGCGAAGACCTTGGCGTTCCTTGCGTTTCAATGCCCGCCCCGATTTCGTTCAAGCTGCATTAACAACTGCTCGATCTGCTTTCGTTCTGAGGCGGACAATTGCTCGGCTCCAAAGCGCACGCGATTATAGGCGTTGGTGATAGCCCGGGCCTCAGTCAGGTTCACCGAAGCAGAAAACTCCAGAGGGGTTTGATTAGGCGCTCGCTCGAGTCCCTGTCTTTCGAGCAACCTGATCAGCCGTTCATAGAAATCCACTCGGAAACCTTCCGGCTCGGTTCCGGTCTGCCACACTTTCAGTCCGCGGCGCCACCCGAAGTTACGAATTCGCCTGGCGACCAGCACAAAGATTACCAGCGCACCGATGCCGGCGATACTTATCAGAACAGGTTGAAGCAGCGCTGGCAGCGCGCCCCGCGCACGATCCAGCGCATTCGATGAACCCTGCCGCCACTCCAACAGATCCTTTCGCAGCGAGGTGGCCAGAGAACGTTGCTCCTGCTTGTCATACCCAACCACATACTGGAACCACATCAACTCGAGCGCTTCCGAGTACTTGCTCAACTGCGCCGCTAAACCCGTTCGCACTCGCGACGTGCGACCCGCCGGCGGAGTCGGATCGAAAGTCACCCATGAATTTGTCTGCGGGAAGTAAACTTCTACCCAGGAGTGCGCGTCGCTCTGGCGCACTGTATACGCACCGGAGGCTTCGTTGTATTCACCGGGCAGAAAGCCGTTCACCACGCGCGAGGCTATGCCCCGCGTGCGCAGCATGACGGCCATCGCCGTGGAGAAATATTCGCAGTGCCCTGAGCGGACACGGAAAAGAAAATCTGAGAGAGGATCCGGGCCGCCCGCCTTCAGATCCAGAGAATACTGATAATTGTCGCGGAGATAAGATTCGATCGCCTGGGCTTCATCATAACCACTGCGCGTTCCGGCCCGGGTGATTACATCTTTCGCCAATGCCCCGATACGCGGATCCAGGCTGGCGGGATAGTGCAGGTAGCGGGTCGCTGGGTCCGGATACTTGAGCGGGTCGGAACGAAGTATCGCCGCTTCGGGTGTCGCAGTATCCGAGTAAACTTTGTATACAACCCGCTCCTGGTCATGCGGGCGCGTTTGAATTGAGCCCTCAGAATCGATTCGGACGAATGGCAGACGGCCCTGCACGGCCACTATTCGCGATGCGCCGAACAGGACCGGCGTATCAATAGGCTCAAGAAAAAAGGTCTGTGAGGTTAGCCTCAAGACGTCTTCAGTGGTGCCAAGTTTGAAGAATCCACGATCGTCAGTCTTGTCTTCAAATCGCCGCGCGTCGACCGATTTGATCCAGCCGCGGCCGGTGAATTGGTCCAGCGCCACGCCCCGCCAGCGCAATCCCGCCGCCGGCGCGACGCTGCCAGCTTCGATCTTGACGTGCATGACAATTTCGTCGTTGCGCTTCAATTGTCCGATCTCGCCAAGGGTGACGTTGTCGGAAAAACCTATGACGCCGGAGACTCCGCTCCCGCCACGCTTGAGCGCACTCGAGGCCGTGCGGGGTGCAATCAGGAAGAACGGCAGAGCCAGAACAACGATCAGGAAAAGTAGACCCAGGGAAACAAACGGCAGCCGTCGCGTTTCAAGATAGCGCCGGCGCCACAGACGCATGGGAAACCTACGGAAGAGAGTCGAATCGGGCGGAACCAGAAGTCTGGTTTGCGTAGCGGCGACCTTTCGGCCCGCCTTTTGAATTTCAAAGGCGACAATAGTAGTCAAAGTGCAGAGCAGGTATATCACGAGCGTCGCCAGAAAAGCTGGGCTGGCACTAAGCCCGGCGGCCAGCAATACCTCGAAAAACGAAATCAGATAGAGGAAGAACCAGTCGCGATCACCTTTGCGTTGCAGAAGTTTTACCGCCGACAAAAATAAGATCAGGTGAGCGAGGAGAGTCACCTCGCTGCCGCCGACACGCGAGCCTCCGCCTGCCGAAACGCCAACGTAAAAATGGAGGAACCGCCAGTCAAGATAGAATAGCGGCAGGGCCACGAGAATTATGATCAGCGCCGCGCGCTCAGACAGTTGCCAGCGCGTAGCTTCGAGCTTCCATGCGACTAAGGTGACAATCGCGAACGCCGCTGCCAGCCACAGCCCGATCCCGCCAGCGACTAACAAGGCCAGCGCCGCCGCGGCGATGGTGCTATAGGAAGCAAGACGAAAGTAAATATTGAAGTTCATATAGCGTTGGTCTTCAAGTGTAACCGACCCAGCACCATTCATGAAGCTAGGGCCATTGGAACCGCGGAAGCGGGCAGTAGCCCAACCGTGAGGGAGTGCTTCGGCACCGAACCGCTCTCCGTAGCGAGCGGGTGCGACCATTCAAGTTGAGTCTATATCCCGGTCGCTATCGCTCCAGGTTCTGTAATAATGAGTGGAGCCACCAGATCGAGAGCGATGATATGATTCGACGAAAGAGAACTAATAATTCTACGCGCAGGAGGTCTCAGCCATGCCACCCCGGGTGAAACTCAACGACGTTATCGAAGCACTTGATGCAGCGGGAGAGGACCATTCGCATTACCTCGACAAGCGCACAGGTGAGATTGTGCTGATTACAAACGAAGAGATGGAGGCCGCGGAGGAGGATGAACTCATCTCGGAATATCCGGAGTGGCAGCAGGAATCGATCTTGAAGGCCCGTGAGATACTCGAGTCTGAAGATTTCGTCGCGCTGCCTGATCAATTTGATATCGATGAGTACAAGATCATGGAAGACTTCTGCCTTGAGATTCAGAATCGTCATGTTGGGGAGACCTTGCTTGGGCTTATAAAAGGCAGTGGCGCCTTCAAACGCTTCAAGAACGCCATTCATTCGATGGGTGTGGAAGATGATTGGTATCAGTTTCGCCGAACCGAGTTTGAGAAACTGGCCATTCAATGGTTGGAGCAAGAGGGTCTTGACTATGCGCGCGAAGATGTGCGGGAGATCTCAGAGACATCCATGTGATGATTAATGGGTGCCTGACGACGTACGCCCGGGCGGGGTTTTCGTCCGCGATAGCGGACGACTGAAAGTAGCCCAGCACTTCAGTGCTGGGTAACGAGCGAGAAAATGATTTCAAGCCCGCTTTAGCGGGCGAAAGAAATCGTGACAGAATCGCTCGCGTTAACGAGCGGGTTAATCGCTCGATTCAACGAAGAGCGTCGTTGCTCTGGCTCCGCGCGCTGGCGCGTTGAGTCTTTAACCCGCTTGCTACGGCAAGCGGTTCTGTACCTCTGCCACCCGTTTCACGGGTTTGGATCGTTATTGGCGGCGCTTACGCAGCGATGAATCGCTGGGCTGCGATGATCATTCCAACGCCAGGTAGTGCTCTGACTCTGACCGCTTTTTTATATAACCGGCGAGCCGATTAGCGTCGCTGTCGCTCATCTGAGAGATCGTTGCTCCCACCAGCCAGCCGGATCGGCCGCTCCCAGCGCGCTCCGAATATACGATAGAAACAACGGCGGCAATCGGACCATCCGGGAGGTTCACAGTGACATGAAGACAGGAGCCCGGGCGAGTGAGTTGCTCTTCTGAAAACCGTGTGCCGACGAAAGACAACGCCATACCAATCTGGCTGATCATTTCGCAATGCCCCCGAGAACTCTGCGTGTAAGCAACATCCCAGGTTACGACATTCCGCTCAACCATGCAGATCGTGGCGGCAAGATGTGCCTTGTATCGGGGGAACCGGCGTTGGTTGGGCGCGAATCTCTTTCTTTTTACGGGAACTCTCGCCAGCTTCCGGAGCGGATCGAAGCCTTTGAACTCCAAACCACAGTTATTGCAGAGAAGTTCATGCAAACCGGCAATCCGCAGAACCATCAAGGATTCGCTGTAACCGCGTTGAATTCGGGGACTCTTGCATCGAGGGCACCACATACCAGTTTCCAGCCTCTCAATTCACGGAGATCGGTATTGAGTTCTCTGAAGAACAGTACCAGAGGAAAGACTATCAGAGGCAAGGAAAGAGATGTTAGCAAATCAGACGAAGGCCCGCCAAACATTTTATTTGGCGGGCCTTCATTTTAATAATCCCGGCGGCTTCCTACTCTCCCACGCAGTTGCCCGCGCAGTACCATCGGCTCCAAGAGGCTTAACTTCCGTGTTCGGGATGGGAACGGGTGTGACCCTCTCGACACAACCACCGGAAAACTGTTTTTGATCTCTCATTTCAAATTTGAAATTTGAGATCTCAAATTCAAGATATCCTTCGGTAGCGGAGACTTAGCCGTTGTGCATCGCCAGCGTTTGATGGCCGGCGAAGCGAAAACAGGCAAAGCCCGCGCTACGGAACTGAGCTAATTAATCGAATAGCGACGCTGCGGCAAGTGTTGCGCAAACTCTGAAGGTTTTTCGCGGCCCATAGGTCGTATTTGACTCATGGGTCCCATATTTTTTTTGTTGCTGGCTAATAAATTTTACGGTCAAGCCTAGGGACTGATTAGTACTGGTCAACTGAGCACATTACTGCACTTACATTTCCAGCCTATCAACCTTGTGGTCTACAAGGAGTCTCGCGGTCAGGACTAATCTTGGGTC
>WNFS01000105.1_pt1 | contig 55045 bp, 51 predicted proteins | sample 5400141 | NCBI WGS metagenome assembly WNFS01 (sample SAMN13153358, study PRJNA577476) | soil metagenome | isolation source: 60 cm saprolite under Madrone tree | place: USA:California | collected 2016-06-14
CGTCGGGCCTGTCCAAAACTTTGGCGGCGAGGTCGAGGTAACCAAGGGCCGTCTTGGGGTCGGCCTGGATGCCGGCGTCGATGGCCTTCAGCATCTTCTCGTGGCCGTCGCCTTCGGCGATGAGCTGCTGGAGCACGGCCTTGACGGAGCCGCGTGGGAGCTTGTCCTTGGCGCCCTTTGTCCTACCGACCTTGGTGGCCTGATGGCCCGGGAGGATCCGGCCGCGTGCATCTCGGGCGGGCCCCCTGGGCGTCGGCTTTGCGGCCTTCGCCGCTTGTCGACGGGCGCGCCGGGCGACCTGGTTCGGCTCCTGCGACTCGTCGGCCGGGGGGCGGCCCGTGGGGACGAAGCGGCCGCCGGGGCCGCGTGGGGTGGAAGGCTTGTGGTCGCTCACAGGCCCGACCGCTTCACGAGGCTTGGTCCTCTTGGCCAGCATTGAAGTCATGGCTCACGTCCAAGGCCGCCTGGTGCGCGAGGCCAATGCACTCGAGGTGCCTGCCGACGTATCGAATCGAGTAAGAACTCCCCTCAGGCCCGGCGTCGCAACAACCGACGATCACGAGGCTATCGAAGCGACGAGCCAGCACATCTCTGATGATGTCCAGCGGCACCAAGTCCCACTCCTCGTCCGTCACAGGCGGTCCTCCGACTGTCGGCTGTAGGTCATGGCACGTAGGGGCGAGGGTAACGAAAGGTAGGTTGCTGTCGTCAGGCGGTCGTCGAGCGGCTTCACCGCGCCCGACAAAAGGATCAACTCCCGCTTCAACCACCAGGGCCTCCAGCTGCGCCAGGCTCAGCCGACCCACGTGCCGCGGGCGCGGCAGGAAGACTTCCTGCGCGGAGCGGTGTCCTGCCGGCCCTGCTGAGGCCGGCTGCGCGGTCACGGCCGACGAACGGCCTCGGAGGTCTACAACGCCATTCGCGTCGGCACCAATCGCGACCTGAGCCGATTGTGGCCCGCTGGGCACGGGCTTTCTACGCATCCGCGAACTCCAACCGCACCGCAGCGAGCCTGCGCACCGTAGCATCGTGGTTCGTCTCTCGACGAGCTGCCCGAATTCTCGCAACGTGTGCTCGAATCCCTGCGCCAGCCGCTCGAGGACGGTAACGTGGTCGTTTCCCGCGCCGCGGGAAGCGCGGCCTTCCCCGCGCGCTTTCAGCTGGTGGGCGCGGCCAACTACTGCCGGCGCGGCTGCGCCTCCCTCGAGGCGTGCGTCTGCACGCCGGGCGAGAGGCAGAGGTATCTGTCGCGGCTCTCGCGGCCCCTCCTCGACAGGATCGATCTGCACCTCGAAGTGCGGGCCGTCCCCTACGCCGAGCTCTCGGCGGGAGGCGGCGAGTCGTCGGCGGTGATCCGGTCCCGGGTCGAAGTGGCGCGCCACCGTCAGTCCGATCGCCTGGCCGGCTCCGGGGCGCGCGTCAATGCCCGGATGAGCGGCCGCCAGGTGCGGCGCTTCTGCGCTCCGCCGCTCGAGGCGACGCTTCTCCTCCAGCGGGCGGTGAGCCACCTCGGCCTCTCCGCCCGAGGTCACGATCGCATCCTCAAAGTTGCCCGCACTATCGCCGACCTGGGCGGATGTGAGAGGATAACCGCGGAGCACGTGTCCGAGGCCGTCCAGTACCGCGGCCTCGACCGCTGCCTCTGATCCGTCTTCCAAGGAGACCTTCATGCCAGCGACGCATCCGATGACACTTGCCCGCGAGGGCACCACGCTCGTGATCGTGGACGTGCAGGAGCGCCTCTTTCCGGCCATGGATGCCGATCACCGCGAAGAGGTGATGCGGAACATCAAGATCCTGGCCACGGCGGCCCGCCGCCTCCGCCTGCCCGTGGTGGCAACCGAGCAGTATCCCAAGGGCCTCGGCCACACCCTGCCGGAACTCGTCGAGACGCTCGGCCCGGAAATCCAGCCCGTGCCGAAGGTGAATTTCTCCTGCTGGGGGGTGGAAGAGGTGCGAGGGCGCCTCCAGGCCGCGGGCACCCGGCGGGTGATTCTGGCGGGGATCGAGGCCCACGTGTGCGTCCTGATGTCGGCTCTCGACCTCCTGGGCAGCGGCATGACCGTCCATGTGGCCGCCGATGCCGTCACCTCGCGCACTCAGGCCAACTGGCGCCTGGGAACGGAGCAGCTGAGGCAGGCGGGGGTGGTGGTCAGCGCGACGGAGACGCTGGTCTTCCAGCTCCTCGGGCAGGCCGACACGGACGACTTTCGGGAGATCGCGCGGCTCATTCGCTGATGCCCCGATACTTCGACATCCGTTCCACTGTCCTCATCGTGGTCGGCTACGGCATCCTTCCGGAGGAGGAGGACCGTCCTCTCGCCTATGACCTCAAGCGTGCCATCGCGGCGCGTACCCAGGGAGCGGAAGGGCGCGGGGCCGTGGTCGTCACCGACATGTGGATGATCAACCAGGAGATGGCCGAGCTCTTCCCCGCCATCGCGGTGGGCGGCCCGGGCGTCAACGCCTTTACTGCGCAGATCTACGAGGAGCTGCCGGTGGCCTTCACCCGCGACGAGCACGTTTTCATCCAGATGAGCGGAGACGCGGGCAAGCGCGCGGCGCTGTGGGGTATGGACCAGGAGGCCACCGGGGAGGCTGTGGAGCGCTTCGCGAAGGACGGCCTCTTGGAGCGCTTTCTCGATCTGATCTGGAAGCGCCGATAGCCGTAGAAACCCAGCGGAAACTAGCGGAAGCTGACGGCGGACTTGCCCCGAGGCACATTGGTGATGGTAATGGTCCCGTCGCGCTCGACGTAGCGATAAACAACCGGGCTCGTGCTGCTCCCCACCGCTGGGCTCTCCCCCAGGATTCTCTGAACGTACTGGGTGGTCTCTGCGTACGGTGGTACACCGCGGTAGTAGTCCACCGCCTTCTCGCCGGCATTGTAGGCGGCCAAGGCCAGCGAGACATTGCCTGGATACCTGTCGAGAAGATACCTGAGGTGGCGCACGCCGCCGTCGATGTTCTGGTACGGGTCGAATGCGTTGCGCACCCCGAGCGCTGATGCGGTGCGCGGCATCAGCTGCATCAAACCCTGCGCGCCCTTGTTGGACACCGCCCGCGGGTTGAAAGCGGACTCGACGCGAATCACCGCTTCGACGAGATCGGCGTTCACACCGTGTCGGGCGGCAATCTCGCGGATCTCGTCACTGTAGCGCGTGCGCACGGCATCGGGGAGCCTGAGCCAGCCCTGCGCCGTGCCGGACAGCGCCCCCACCCGCTTGAAGCGCGAATCCGTGGGGGCATTGGTGAAGTGCGTGACCCCATCTTCGTCCACACGCCGATACAGCGTGGAGGCTTGCGCGGGAGGCGCGAGGGCCGTGAGGAGAGTCAGGGTGCCGAGGGCGGCGAGCCAGAGCAACATGAAACGAACATAGCGAAAGAGGGGTCATTCCTCAAAGCGAAAACGGCTGCCGGATCCGGCAGCCGTTTCGACCTTCTGGCACAGACAGTTGACTAGTTTCTCGATGCCAGCAGCGCGTCCTTGATTCGGCCGCCGCGGGGCAGCGCGTCCTCGAGCGCAAGATCCAGTACTTCCTCCACCGAATCGACCAGGTGGAAAGTCATGCTCTCACGCAAGGGCTTGGGCACGTCCTCGAGCAGATTCCGCTCGTTCCGGCGCGGCAGAATCACTGTGGTCACACCGGCGCGGCGGGCCGCCAGTACCTTTTCCTTGATACCCCCGACCGCCAGCACACGACCGGAGAGCGTGATCTCGCCGGTCATGGCCAGTCGCGCCTTCACCGGCCGCTGTCCCATGAGCGAGGCCAGAGCAGTCACCATGGTCACGCCCGCGGACGGGCCATCCTTGGGAATGGCGCCGGCGGGAATGTGGACGTGGATGTCCGAGGTGTCCCAGAAGTCGCCGCGTATGCCGAGGTCGGACGCGTGCGATCGCACCCAGGACAGCGCGGCCTGCGCCGATTCCTTCATCACGTCTCCGAGCTGGCCCGTGAGGGTGAGCGTCTTGCCCCCCTTCATGCGCGTCGCCTCGATGAACAGGATGTCACCACCCGCCGCCGTCCAGGCCAGGCCGACGGCGACCCCCGGCACGCGGGTGCGCTCCTCCAGCTCTTCGAGGAGGAACCGGGGTGCACCGAGGAGCTCACCCACGAGCTCGGGCGTCACCTCCACCGGCTCCGTCTGCCCCTCCACCCGCCGCTTGGCGACCTTGCGGCAGATGGCCGCGATCTGCCGCTCGAGGCTGCGCAGGCCCGCCTCTCGTGTGTAGTAGCGCACGAGTCGCGCGAGCGCCGCGTCGGTCCAGCGGATGTGCTCTCCTTCGAGAAGGCCATGATCCTTGGCCTGCTTGGGCACGAGGTGCGTGCCCGCGATCCGGACCTTTTCCTCTTCGGTGTACCCGGGTAGCTCGATGATCTCCATCCGATCGCGAAGCGCGGGCGGCACCGTGTCGAGGAGATTGGCCGTGGTGATGAAAAGCACGCGCGAGAGGTCGAAGGGCACGTCGACGTAGTGATCGCGGAAAGCCACGTTCTGCTCCGGGTCGAGAACTTCGAGGAGCGCCGAGGCCGGATCACCCCTGAAGTCCATGCCCAGCTTGTCGATCTCGTCGAGCATCAGCACAGGATTTCTGGACTCCGCGCGGCGCAGGCCCTGGATGATCTGGCCAGGCAGAGCTCCGATATAGGTCCGCCGATGGCCGCGGATCTCGGCCTCGTCCCGCATGCCACCCAGGGAGAGGCGGTGGAACTTCCGCCCGAGCGCCCGCGCGATGGATCGCCCGAGCGACGTCTTGCCCACGCCTGGAGGCCCGACGAAGCAGAGGATGGGATCCTTGCCCTTGGGGCGCATGCTCTTCACCGCGAGATATTCCAGGATGCGCTCCTTGATCTTCTCGAGTCCCCAGTGGTCCTCGTCGAGGACCCGGCGGGCTTCCGACAGTTCGAGGATGTCCTCCGTCTCCTTGCTCCACGGCAAGGCGATGAGCCACTCCAAATAGGTGCGAGCCACGGTGTACTCCGCGGCGGCGGGCGGCATCTTGGAGAGCCGGTCAAGCTCGCGTAGGGCCTCCTTCTTGGCCTCCTCCGTCATGCCCGCGGCTTCGATTGCCTGCCGCAGATCGTCGATCTCCTGCGTCCGCTCGTCGGTCTGCCCGAGCTCCTTCTGGATCGCCTTGAGCTGCTCGCGGAGATAATAGTCGCGCTGGCCCTTCCCCACTTCGGACTCGACCTGCGACTGTATCTTCGAGCCGAGCTCCAGCACCTCGACTTCCTTGGTTAGGGCGGCCACCAGGCGCCCCAGCCGAGCCTTGACGTCCGCGGTGGCGAGAAGCTCCTGCTTCGACTGGCTCGTCAGCGACGGCAGGGAAGCCGCGATGGCATCCGCGATACGGCCCGGATGCGTCAGGTTGCCCACGGCCTCGGCGAGCTCGTCGGGGAGGAGCGGGGAGAGCTCCACGATCTGCCGAAACAGCGTCGTGGCATTGCGGCTGAGCGCCTCGGCTTCGAGGTCACCGGCCACGGGGAGGATCTCCGGCACCTCTTCGACGCGCGCGCGAAGGAAGGGCCGGGTCTGGATGATCTCGATGAGCCGGATGCGCGTGAGACCTTGGACGGCGAGGCGCACGGAGCCGTCAGGCTGCTTGAAGACCTTGTGAATGGTCGTATAGGTGCCGATCCGGTGAAGGTCGCCCTCCTGGGGAGCGTCCACCGACGCCACCAGCTGGCCGAAGGCACCGATGGTTCGGCTTCCGCTCATGGCGTCCTCGATCAGACGCACCGAGGAGTCGCGTCCCGCGCCGAGCGGCATCACCGCATATGGAAACAACACCGCATCCCGGAGCGGGAGCACCGAGACGATTTCGGGCACTCCCGTGCTCATGCTTGTCCTTCCCGCATCCGCTTTCATCTCTTCAGCCATGGTCTTGTCCTTTCAGAGCCCGCTCAAAACATGTCCACGGGCTTCAGGTGGCTCGAGGCGGCCCGCACCAGCGCTTCGCTTCGGCCGCGACTGGCCGGATCGGACGCCTCGCCCATCTCCGTCCGCACGTAGCTCGTGAGATCCTCGATCTGATTCTGCATGTCGAGCATCCGGCGCCTCATCTTTAGGATGATCTCGATGCCCGCGAGATTCACCCCGAGGTCACGGGCCAGGCGCGTGACGCGCGCGATCTCCTCCACGTCCTCCGCCGAATACCTGCGGGTCTGGCCCTCGGTGCGCGAAGGCCGGATGAGCCCTTTTTTCTCGTACATGCGCAGGGTCTGCGGATGGAGCTTGAGCATGTCGGCCACCACGCCGATCATGTAAAGAGGCTTACCCTTGTCGGTCACGGGCGGACCTCCTGGCGCGGCAGCAGTCGCCCGAGCTCGCGGAAAAGCTCCTGGGTGCGCGCGTCGATGCCGCGGGGGATCTCGACCCGCACCGTCACGTAGAGATCGCCCCGTCCCTCACCCGCCAGACGTGGCAGACCACGTCCGCGCATGCGGAGCACCTGGCCACTCTGAGTGCCTGCCGGCACCACCAGCTCGGCCACGCCTTCCAGGGTGCGCAGCGACACTCGCCCACCCAGCACCGCCTCGGCGATGGTCACCACGGACTCCGTATAGAGGTTGTCGCCCTTGCGCGTAAAGGCCGCGTCTTCGTGCACCCGCACGATCACCACGAGATCTCCGCGGGGACCCCCGAAGGGGCCCGCATGCCCCTCGCCGGGCACACGCATCTGGGCGCCGGTGTCCACGCCGCCGGGAATCACCACGGGCACGTTCGCGCGCTTTGCACAGACCCCGCGCCCGCGGCATTCTGGACAGGCCTCGCTCACGCGCTGTCCTTCCCCGCGACAGGCGGGACAGGCCTCGGCTGTGACGGCCCCCGTGTCGCGCCACACCGAGCCGGTGCCTCCGCAGTGCTGGCACGGCGTCGGCGGCGCTCCGGCGCGGCCACCCGTCGCCGCGCAGGCCTCGCAGGGAGACAGGCGCTCGACGGGAACATTCGCCGCCAAACCCGTGGCCGATTGAGCGAAGGACAGCTCGACCGCCACGGTGGCGTCGTCGCCCCGCCGCCCCGCGGCGGAAACGCCGGCGGGCGACGACTCCTGTCGCGCCGATGCCTGTCCACCCTGGCGGTCATAGACGGAGCGCGTGGTCGGATCGCTCAGCACCCGGTAGGCCTGGACGATCTCCTCGAAGAGCGACTGGGTATCGCGCTCCCAGAGATTGACGTCCGGAGAATAGCGCCGGGCCAGCCGCTGGTACGCCCGCCTGATCTGAACCGAGCTGGCACCAACGCCGACCTCGAGTACCGCGTAGTAGTCACGGGCCATCGTTGGCTCGCTCGGGGCGGCGCCGGTGGGCGCCGCCCCTCGCTCCTCTACTTCTTGTCGCCGAGATCTTTGAACTCGGCGTCGATCACATCACCCTTCGGGCTCTCTGCGCCCGCCGCCCCGTCGGATCCCGGCTGGGCTCCGCCGGGCTGGGCCTGGGCTTCCCGGTACATGACTTCAGCCAGCTTGTGGGAGGCTTTCGTCAGCTCCTCTTGAGCGCGCTTGATACGCTCGAGATCCTCACTCTTGAGGGCTTCCCTCGCCTCGGTCATGGCAGCCTCGATGGCCTGCTTGTCCTCGGCCGGGATCTTGTCCCCGTGCTCTCTCAGCGTCCGCTCGGTCGAGTAGATGAGCGAGTCGCACTGGTTCTTGGCCTCGATCGCCTCGCGGTTCTTGGCGTCCTCCGCCGCGTGCGCCTCGGCCTCCTTCTTCATCCGCTCGACCTCGTCCTTGGTCAGGCCGGACGAAGCGGTGATCGTGATGTTCTGTTGCTTGCTTGTCGCCTTGTCTCGCGCCGAGACGTTCAGGATGCCGTTGGCGTCGATGTCGAACGTCACCTCGACCTGCGGCACTCCGCGCGGCGCCGGGGGAATTCCGTCGAGATGGAATCTGCCCAAGGTGCGATTGTCGCGCGCCATGGGCCGCTCGCCCTGGAGCACATGCACCTCCACAGAGGGCTGGCTGTCGGAGGCGGTGGTGAAGGTCTCGGTCTTCTTCGTGGGAATCGTGGTATTGGCCTCGATCAGCCTGGTCATGACTCCCCCCAGAGTCTCGATGCCGAGGGAGAGCGGCGTCACGTCGAGCAGGAGCAGGTCCTTGACCTCTCCCGTGAGGACGGCCGCCTGTACCGCGGCCCCGACCGCCACGACCTCGTCGGGGTTGACCGTCTTGTTCGGGTCCTTGCCGAACAGCTTCTTGACCTCTTCCTGCACCTTGGGCATGCGGGTCTGCCCCCCCACCAGGATGACCTCATCCAGATCTCCCGCCGACACGCCTGCCTGCCGCATCGCTTCCCGGCACGGCCCGAGGCTCCGCTCGATCAGATCCGCCACGAGGGACTCGAGCTTGGCGCGGGTCAGGGTGAGCACCAGGTGCTTGGGTCCGCTCGCATCCGCCGTGATGAACGGAAGGTTGATCTCGGTCTGGACCACCGTGGACAGCTCGCATTTGGCCTTCTCGGCCGCCTCCTTGAGGCGCTGGAGGGCCATGCGGTCCTTCCGCAGATCGATGCCCTGCTCCTTCTTGAACTCGTCGGAGATCCAGTCCATCACCTTCTGGTCGAAGTCGTCGCCCCCGAGGTGAGTGTCGCCGTTGGTCGCCTTGACCTCGACCACACCTTCGCCGATTTCGAGGATCGAGATGTCGAACGTGCCGCCACCGAGGTCGTACACGGCCACCGTTTCGTCCTTCTTCTTGTCGAGGCCGTAGGCCAGCGCTGCCGCCGTGGGCTCGTTCACGATGCGAAGCACCTCGAGCCCGGCAATGGCCCCGGCGTCTTTGGTCGCCTGCCGCTGGCTGTCGTTGAAGTAGGCGGGCACGGTGATGACGGCCTGGGTGACCTTCTCGCCCAGATACGCTTCCGCCGCCTCCTTAAGCTTGCGGAGGATTAGTGCCGAGATCTCCGGCGGCGAGTACTGCTTGCCCCTGACCTCGATCGCGGCCGCGCCGCTCTGGGTCTTGACGACCTTGTAGGGGACGAGCTTGGTCTCCTGGAGCACCTCGTCGTGGCGGCGGCCCATGAAGCGCTTGATGGAAAAGATCGTGTTCTCGGGATTCGTGATGCCCTGGCGCTTCGCCACCTGTCCGACCAAGGTCTCGCCTTCCTTCGTGAACGCCACGACCGAAGGAGTCAGCCGGCTGCCTTCCTGATTGGCGATGACGGTTGGGTCACCACCCTCTACCACCGCCACCACCGAGTTCGTCGTACCGAGGTCGATGCCAATCACCTTCGCCATGTCGTCACTCTCCTGTAGGAAGTCTCGCGTCAGCGGCCTTGGCGGCGGGGCGGAGCGCCCCGCCGCCGGCCGGCTGCGTTACAGCACGTCGATCTTGATTTCTTTCGGCTTGACGGCCTCGACCTTCGGCAGCGTCACGGTCAGCACGCCGTCGCGATAGCTCGCCCGGACGTTGTCTGCCTGTACCGGAATCGGGAGCTGGAAGGTACGCTCGACACCGCCCGTCCAGCGTTCGGCCCTGAAGTATTGCTCTGGCTTCACAGCCTCCGACTCCGTCCTTTGACCCTTGAGACTCAGCAGATCGCCCGTGATGGAGACCTGTACATCCTTCTCAGTCATCCCTGGCAGATCGACCTTGATCACGAGCTCGTCCTTGGTCTCGTACATGTCCGCCCCAGGGGCCCAGGAACGCTCAGGTAAAGCACCCTGTGCGGAACGGCCAAAGAACATGTCGAAGAGCCGATTCACCTCGGACTGAATGTCGCTGATCTCCCTCGCACCCACCCACGGCTCCAACCCCTGCCCCATCGGACGCCAGCGCACTACGGTGGTCATGGGCCCATCCTCCTCATTTTGTCCCGGACACCTCAGATGTCCTAAAATCTAAGTCCGAGTACCTTATATATGCTGATAGTGTCAGTGTCAAGTCACCGAGCAGATCTTTTTATAAAGCCTTGAAATATAGGCCGGTGCTATCGTTTTGGAGCCATGAAGCTCGGCTGCGCAGGTTGCCTCATTCTCTCCATCGGATTGATGTTTCTTGCAGTCGTCGCCGGGGGCTTTCTCTTCCTTTCGGGGAACATCTTCGAAGAGCCCAGATTTGAGGGGGCCGAATGGAGCCGGGTCGATACCTCTCCTCCGCTCTCCAAGCTGGCCGAGCTGGTCCAGCGGGATGCCGGGCACTCCGGGCGGCAGGATCCCGTCGTCCTGGGAGAGCGAGAGATCACCGCTCTCGTGGCCCGTCATCTCTCGGATACGGCAGGACTACGGTTCGATCCGTTTACCGTCAGATTGACCCCTGGGCAATTCGTGCTTCAGGGGCGAACCGTAGTGGGCAACCTGCTCCAGGGGCCACCGTTCGCTCAGGTAGCTTCCCAGCTTCCGGCCGCGCAGCTCCGGCGGCCAATCTGGATCACCGCCCGAGGCGACATCTCGGTAGAGCCAGGGGAACCGGGAGGGAAGCCGGGGCGAGCGCGGCTGAACTTGACCGAGTTCACCCTCGGCAAGCAGCCGGTAGGCGCGTGGCCCTTCTCTATTGTATTGGGTCCCGCGGGGTCCAGACTCTTGAAGTGGGCGGTACCCGGCTCAGTGCGGAGTATCGAAATCGAGGATCGGCGCGTCGTGATCCGGACGCGCTAGCGTCCGCTGGCGCTCCGCGCGGCATTGACAAAACGCAGCTGCAGATCATAAAGCATTTCCTCGAGGAGATGGCTTTCCTGGTCGGTCCGATTACCGTTGGTCTTGATCCGGAGCAACGCAAGGAGGTCGATCGCTTCCTTGGCCTGTTCCAGATCGAGCACTCGCTCACCGGTCGCAGGGTCGGCCGCCTCACCGAGATTCATGAGAGCCGAGCTCGCAAGCATGATGAAGAGGCCTCGGAGATCCGGACCCTCGGGGGGAGCTCCCGACGGCCCTACGAGTCTTGGACTCGGGGCCTCGGCGCGCGATGGAGGCGCAACCGGCTCGCTCGCCCGAGCGGACTCCGGTGGAGGGCTAGCGGGCGTGTCATCGTCGGTGTCGTCGCGACGCCGTCTGTCACGGACCTTGAAGGTTTCGTCGTCAGTCATGGGATGTCTTCATCGCGGGCGGCCCGAGCCTAGCATGCGACCCGAACACCTTCAAGGCACCAGCCGGTCTATGTATAATGTTGAGGCGATTCCGGTATCGCTCATGGCTGACTCCACCGGCCCTCTCTTGGAAGCGCTGCTCTCTCTCATGGGTCGCCTGCGGGCGGAGGGGGGATGCCCTTGGGACCGTGAGCAGACTCGCGCTTCCCTCAAACCCTACCTGATCGAAGAAGCCTATGAGGCGCTCGAAGCCCTCGATGCCGGCAAAACAGGGCATATCGTCGAGGAGTTGGGCGATGTCCTCTTCCAGGTGGTCTTCCACTGCCAGATTGCCCGGGAGCAGGGCGAGTTCACGATGGCAGACGTCTTGCAAGCCGTTCTTCAGAAGATGACCCGCCGGCATCCTCACGTGTTTGGGAACGCAGAAGTAGCAAACTCAGGGGAAGCCTTGAGACAGTGGGAGCAGATCAAGAGGAACGAAGCTGGTGGCGAAGGGATTCCCAGGTCGGCGCTCGATGGCGTGCCGAAGAGCCTTCCATCGTTGCTTCGCGCCCAGCGCTTGCAAGTCAAGGCAGGGCGGGTGGGTTTCGACTGGCCAACGTGGCGGGACGCATGGAGCAAGGTGCGCGAAGAGATGGCGGAAACCGATGAGGCCATGGTTGCGGGCGATGCTGACCGCGTGAAGGCCGAGCTTGGTGATCTCCTCTTCTCCCTCGTTAACGTAGCGCGATTGCTGGAAATCGATGCCGAGGGCTCCCTTCGGCAGGCCGCAGACACGTTCACCCGACGATTCAAGGAGGTGGAGGCCGCCATGAGGGCCGAGGGCCGGCAGGTCGACGAAGCGTCCCCGGAGGAGCTCGATCGGCAGTGGCTGGCAGTGAAAGTGCGTGAAGGGCGCGTGCGTAGTGGAGACGGGTCATGAAAGTCAAAGTCGGCAGCACGACGTTCTCGATCGTCCGGGGCGACATCACGGAGGCTGAGGTGGATGCCATTGTCAACGCCGCCAATTCCGAGCTCTTGATGGGAACGGGAGTGGCGGGGGCCATGAAGCGAAAGGGCGGGACGGTGATCGAGGAAGAAGCGGTGCGCAAAGGACCGATCGAGCCGGGGGAGGCGGTGCTCACGGTCGCGGGCAACCTTCCCGCGGCCCACGTCATCCACGCCGCCGCCCTCGGGCACGACCTCAAGACGAATCCCGAGAGGGTCGCCGCCGCCACGCGCTCAACACTCGCCCTCGCCGAGCGCCACAAGATCTCCTCCATCGCCTTCCCGGCGTTGGGATCCGGGGTTGGGGGTGTGCCGCCGACGCAATCCGCAGAGGCCATGGTCTCGACCCTCGTCGAGCACGTGCGAAAGGGAAATACCAGCCTGCAGAAGGTCGTCTTCGTGCTCTACCAGGACGAGGCGTTCAAGGCCTTCTCGGACGCCCTCCGGCGCCTGGCCGGGGCGGCATAGGTCACCTTGACGGATCCCGCGATGGCCGAACCGAAGATCGGACAGCCTGTCAGTCGGCGCCTCGGCGACCTTCTCGTGCGCGAGGGCCTGATCGACAACGAGCAGCTCGCACGAGCGCTCCAAGAACAGAAGGGCTCCAGCGACAAGCTGGGCGGCATCCTCGTCAAGCTCAACTTCGTCACTGAAGACAAGCTGATCGCCTTCCTGTCCCGCCAGTACGGGATACAGTCGATCACCCTCTCCCAGCTCGACATCGACCCCGAAGTGCTGAAGCTCGTGCCCGAGCAGATCGCGCGCAAGTACGAAGTGTTGCCGATCAAGCGCCAGGGCAATCAGATCACCCTCGCCATGGCTGACCCGACGAATGTCTTCGCCCTGGACGATGTCGGGTTCATGACCAATCTCCAGGTCGTCCCCGTCGTGGCATCCCAAGCGGCCATCCGGGCCGCCATCGACCGCTCCTACGACAACAAGGGCGGCGGCATCGCCGAGATCGTCTTGGAGTTGGAGGGGGCGGCGGGCGACGTCGAGCTCGTGGAGGGTGAAGAGCAAGTCTCCGCAAAAGTCGACGTCTTCGAGCTCAAGGAGTCGGCGGACGAGGCGCCGATCGTGCGTCTGATCAACATGATCCTCGTGGACGCGATTCGCCGCGGGGCCTCGGATATCCATCTCGAGCCCTACGAAAAGGTCTTCCGCGTCCGCTTCCGGGTGGACGGCGTGCTGCACGAGATCATGACGCCGCCCAAGCGCCTCGAAGCTGCCCTCACGTCGCGCGTCAAGATCATGGCCAGCCTCGACATCGCGGAGCGGCGACTGCCCCAGGACGGGCGCATCAAGCTGCGCTTCAACCAGCGCGAGATCGACTTCCGCGTCTCCACGCTGCCCACGATCTTCGGCGAGAAGACCGTCATGCGTATTCTCGACAAGGACTCGCTCCAGCTCGACCTCACCATGCTGGGCTTCGATTCGTGGAGCCTCGAGCAGTTCACCAAGGCCATCCACAGCCCGTACGGCATGATCCTCATCACGGGCCCCACCGGCTCGGGCAAGACGACCACTCTCTATTCAGCCATCCACACCATCAACTCACCCGATATCAACATCATGACGGTCGAAGACCCCGTGGAGTACAACCTCAAGGGCGTCAACCAGGTCCAGGTCAACGACGAGATCGGTCGCTCGTTCGCGGGGGCCCTGCGCGCTTTTCTCCGCCAGGACCCCGACGTCATCCTCGTCGGTGAGACGCGCGATCTCGAGACGGCACAGATCGGCATTCGCGCCGCTCTCACCGGCCACTTGGTGCTCTCCACGCTCCACACCAACGACTGCCCCTCCACGGTGGCGCGGCTGCTCGACATGGGCATCCCGCCCTTTCTCGTATCCTCCTCGCTCATGCTCATCCTCGCCCAGCGCCTCGGGCGCCGGGTGTGCAAGGACTGCAAGCAGCCGTACGAGGCCGACGAGGAGATGCTGGTGCCCTACGGCCACATCTCTCAGGGCCTGGGCAAGGTCAATTTCTACAAAGGCAAGGGCTGCGCGACGTGCAACTTCACGGGCATGAAGGGTCGCGTGGCCATCTACGAAGTCATGCCGATCAGCCAGGAGCTCCGGGATCTCATGATCCGCAACGCCCCCACCGCCGAGATTCGCGAGACGGCGCAGGGGCAGGGCATGAAAACACTGCGGCAGAACGCGCTGCAGAAAGTGCTCGAGGGCATGATGACCATAGAAGAGGTGCTCCGGGTTACGCTTGGATAGCATAGAACCAACAGAGGAGATGATTTAAGCCATGGCGGCAACGATGCACGACCTCTTGACCATTATGATCGAGCGAGGAGCGTCGGATCTTCACATCACGACGGGCACCCCTCCGCAGATCCGGCTGCACGGCAAGCTGACGCCCCTGACTCAGTTCGAGCGCCTGACTCCCCAGGATACCCAGCGGCTCGCCTACAGCGTGCTGAACGAGGGACAGAAGCAGAAGTTCGAGGAGGACAACGAGCTCGATCTCTCGTTCGGCATCCAGGGTCTCGCCCGGTTTCGTTGCAACGTCTACCGCCAGCGCGGCGCCGTCGCCTCCGCCATCCGAGTCATCCCGATCAAGATCCGCACGTTCGACGAGCTCGGTCTACCCCCCATCGTGGAGCAGCTCGCCGACCGCCCCAAGGGCCTCATCCTCGTCACGGGGCCCACCGGCTCGGGCAAGTCGACGACGCTCGCGGCCATGGTGGACAAGATCAACAACGAGCGAACCGAGCACATCATGACCATCGAAGATCCGATCGAGTTCGTTCACCACCACAAGAAGTGCCTGGTGAACCAGCGCGAGGTCTTCTCGGACACGCAGTCCTTCAAGAACGCCCTCAAGTACATTCTCCGCCAGGACCCGGACGTGGTGCTCGTGGGTGAAATGCGTGACCTCGAAACCATTTCGGCGGCCCTCACCATTGCCGAGACGGGCCACTTGACGCTCGGCACCCTGCACACCAATTCGTGCGCCCAGACCATCAACCGCATCATCGACGTCTTCCCCACCAGCCAGCAGTCCCAGGTCCGGGCCCAGCTCTCCCTCGTCCTCGAGGGCGTGCTCTCCCAGCAGCTGATCCCCACCCCCGACGGCCGGGGGCGCGTCATGTCGCTCGAGATCATGGTCACCACCCCGGCCATCCGAAACCTGATTCGCGAGGAGAAAATCCACCAGATCTACTCCGCGATGCAGGCCGGGCAGAAGTTCGGAATGCAGACGATGAACCAGTCGCTGCTCGATCTGGTGCAGAAGCGCAAGATCAGTCGGGAGGAAGCGCTCAATCGCAGCACCCTGCCGGAAGAGCTCGCCCAGCAGTTCACCACCGCCGCGCCCGGTGGGCATCCCGCCGCCAGCGTCTCGGGCGGGTCGCCCTTCGGACGCCACTAGGCGATGCCGGTCGAGGCGATGCCAGGCATAGACAGGAGACTGTGACATGGCGGTCTACACCTACCAGGGACGCGGCTCCGCGGGAGCGACCGCCGGCGAGATCGAGGCGGCCGACCGCACCTCTGCGGTGGGCGAGCTTCGCCGGCGCGCCATTCTCGTCACCAAGATCAACGAGAAATCCGGCGGCAAGACCAAGGCGAAGGCGGGGGGCAAGGTCAAGGACAAGGAGATGGCGATCTTCACGCGCCAGTTCTCCACCATGATCGACGCCGGTCTACCCCTCGTGCAGTGCCTCACCATTCTCGCTGAGCAGAGCGAGTCCACGAATCTGCGTGAAGTCACGGGGCGGGTGGCCCGCACCGTGGAGCAGGGCTCGACGCTCGCCGACGCGCTCCGCCGCAATCCGCGAACCTTCGACGACCTCTTCACCAACCTCGTCGAGGTTGGGGAGACGGGTGGTATCCTCGACACCGTCTTCCAGCGCCTGGCCGCCTACATCGAGAAGGCGGCGGCCTTGAAGCGGAAAGTCAAGTCGGCCATGATCTACCCCGCGAGCATCATCGGGGTGGCCTTCCTCGTCGTCGTCTTCATGCTGACGTTCGTTATTCCGACCTTCACCAAGATGTTCAAGGATCTGGGGGCCGAGCTCCCCCTCCCCACTCAGATCGTCGTGTGGCTCTCCGACTTCATGCGCTCCTACATTCTCCTCGTCATCGCGGGAATCGTCGGGTGCGTCTTTGCCCTCCGCGCCTACTACCGGACGGAAAAGGGGCGCTCCACCATCGACGCCCTGTTACTCAAGCTGCCCATCATCGGTACGCTGATCCGCAAGGTCGCCGTGGCCCGCTTCACGCGTACGCTGGGCACGCTCGTGTCTTCCGGCGTACCCATCCTCGAGGGTCTCCGCATCACCGCGCGGACGTCCGGCAACCGCGTGGTCGAGAAGGCGGTCATGCAATGCCGCGCCGCGGTCACCGCGGGCAAGACGTTGGCCGAGCCTCTCAAGGCCTCGGGGGTGTTCCCTCCGATGGTCATCCAGATGATCTCGGTCGGCGAGCAGACGGGCGCCCTCGACGCCATGCTGTCCAAGATCGCCGACTTCTACGACGACGAGGTGGACACGGCCGTGGGAGCTCTTACTGCGCTCCTCGAGCCCATCATGATCGTGATCCTGGGCGTTTTGATCGGCGGTCTCGTCGTGGCCATGTATCTCCCGATCTTCAAGCTGGTCACCCTGGTCAAGTAGCGATCACCGGTGGAAGAGCCCCAGCCGCTCCGGACGTCCCTGCGCGGGCTCAGCTGGGTGCGGCTCGTGACCGCCGCCATGGTGCTGGCGGCGGGGGCCATTCTCCGCTACGCGGGCAGCTTTCATTTCGACTTCCTGCCTTTTCTCGTCGCCGTCTCGGCCGCCGCCCTCCTGTCGTGCCTGCTGTTGGTGGGAGCTTCCCGGAGCGCGGAGCTTCGCGGCTTCGCATGGATGCAGATCGGTCTGGACGTGGCCCTCGCCACCGGCATCATCGCGGCGAGCGGAGGCCCCCGATCGGTCTTCACCTTCCTGTACGTCCTCACCGTGCTGGAGGGCAGCTTCCTTTTGGGTCTTCGCGGCGCCCTCGTCGCGGCCAGCCTGGCGAGCCTCCTGTATGTCGACATCGTGCTGGGCCGCCGCCTGTTGTCCTTGCTGAGCCTCGGCGCCGCCGAGGAGACGACAGCCCTCGAAGCGCTCACCGTGTCGATCAATGCGGCGGTGCTCCTCACCATCGCCGTGCTGGCGGGCTCGCTCGCCGAGCGCTATTACCGCGTCCAGCGCAGCCTCGAAAACCAGCGCAGGGAATTCTCCGACCTTCAGGCCTTTCGCGACCTGATCTTCCAGTCGGTGGGCTCGGGGCTGATCGCCGTCAATCCCGTCGGCCGGGTAACGGCCTTCAACCGCGCGGCCGAATCCATCACGGGCGTGCCGGAGCGAGAAGCGCTGGGCCAGACATGGGAAGCGATCTTCGGCGGGGGGGTCGACCTCGACGAGGTACGGTTGGCCGTGGCCAGTCCCGGAGCGCAATCGCTGCGCTACGAGATCCGCCTGAAACGGCGCGACGGCCTCGAGGTGCCTATCGGCGTCTCCTTCTGGTCGCTGCGGTCTGGAGAGGGCGAGGTGGTCGGGCTCATCGGCGTCTGCCAGGATCTCTCCTCCATCAAGCGCATGGAGCAACGGGTGCGCCAGGCAGACCGCCTGGCCACGATCGGTCGGCTCTCCGCGAACATCGCCCACGAGATCCGTAATCCCCTCGCCTCGCTGTCCGGGGCCATCGAGGCCCTCGCGCGCGAGTTGCCGCCGGACAGCGGCCGTGACCGCTTGGTCGAGATCGTGCTGCGAGAGTCCGATCGGCTCAATCACATCATCCGCGACTTCCTCGAGTATGCGCGGCCCGCCCCCATGACCCCCCACCCCGTGGACCTCGCCGAGCTCCTCGAGGAGGTTCTGATGCTCGTCGAGCACAGATCCCATCCGGCAGAGCTCAAGGTGGTGCGCGAGTTCGGCGACGCCCTGCCCGCGCGCGTGGACCCCCAGCAGCTTCGCCAGGCCATCTGGAACCTCTGCATCAATGCCGTGCAGGCCATGCCGGAGGGCGGCGAGTTGCGCGTGGGCGGCCGGCTCCTGCCCGGGAGCAACCCGGCGCGAATGCAGCTGTGGGTCAGCGATACGGGGCACGGCATCGCCGAGGGCGACTTGCCCCAGATCTTCGAGCCGTTCTTCTCCACCAAGCAGGAGGGCAGCGGCATCGGGCTCGCCCTCGTCTACCGCGTCGTGCAGGACCACGACGGTCAGATCGAGGTCCGGAGCCACCCCGGCGTCGGAGCGACTTTCCTCCTAACGCTTCCGTCCACAGACGGCGCGGTGTAGCATCGGTTCTGTCATGGCCAAGGCCCGCGTCCTCATCGTCGACGATGAAAAGAGCATGCGGGATCTCCTTTCCATCACCCTGGAGAAGGAGGGCTACGACGTCTCGGTGGCTGCGGGCGGGGAACCGGCCATCGAGATGCTCCATCGTGATTCCGTGGACGTCGTCATCACGGATCTCAGAATGCCGAAGGTGGACGGACTGCAGGTCCTCCGCGCCGCCAAGGAGATCTCCCCCGACACCACCGTCATCATGATCACGGCGGTGGCGTCGACGGAGTCGGCCGTCGAGGCGATGAAGCTCGGCGCCTACGACTACATCACGAAGCCCTTCAAGCTGGACGAAGTCAACCTGATCGTCCGCAACGCGCTCGAGCGCAAGCGGCTGCGGGACGAAAACCTCTACCTCCGGCGGCAGCTCGAGACGCAGCACCGCTTCGAGAACATCATCGGCAAGAGCGGCCGGATCACGGAAGTCTTCGACACCATCCGCAAGATCGCGGACAGTCCGTCGACCGCCATGATCACGGGGGAGAGCGGCACGGGCAAGGAGCTGGTGGCCCGAGCCATTCACTTCAACAGCTTCCGACGCGACAAGCCCTTCGTGTCCGTCAATTGCGGCGCCATTCCCGAGGGGCTCATGGAGTCGGAGCTCTTCGGCCACGTCCGCGGGGCGTTCACGGGGGCCGTCGCCAACAAAGTCGGCCTCTTCTCGGCGGCGGAGGCGGGCACCCTCTTCCTCGACGAGATCACGGAGATTCCCCCGCTCCTCCAGGTGAAGCTGCTTCGGGCGATCCAGCTACGCGAGATTCGACGCGTCGGCGATACCAAGGACATCAAGATCGACGTGCGGCTCATCGCCGCCTCCAACCGTGACCTCGAGGGCGCGGTGGAAGAAGGTATCCTCCGCGAGGATCTCTTCTATCGCCTGAACGTGATTCCTATCCAGCTTCCGCCGCTGCGCGACCGCCGCGAGGACATCCCGCTCCTCGTCGCCCATTTCCTCCAGAAGTTCGGCAAGGAGCTCGGCAAAGACGTGCGAGGAGTGGCGCCGGACGCGATGTCGGTGCTCGAGCGCTATCATTGGCCGGGCAATATCCGGGAGCTCGAAAACGTGCTCGAGCGCGCCATCGTACTTGGCGCCGGAGAGATGCTCGGCGTCGACTCCCTGCCCGAGTCCGTGCGGCGCGAGCGGCCGGTGAAGGGGCTCGACAATGTCGAGATCCCCGAGGACGGGCTCGATCTCGAGGCCACCCTGGACACGATCGAAGGCCGCTATCTGCAGCGGGCGCTTGATCGCACGGGCGGCGTGCAGACCAAAGCGGCCGAGCTGCTCAAGATGACGTTCCGCCAGTTTCGCTACAAGCTCCAGAAGCATCAGTCGATGCGTAAAGGGCATAGCGCCGACTCCTGACATTTTTGGGCTTCTCCGCTAACACCCCCCGTCAGCCACATCGTAGCGAACGCGAACGTCCCCAGAGCTCAAGCGTGAAAGTGTTTATTTTCAATGATTTGAATGGCAAGCCCAATTGACCGTTGCTTCGGAACGCGTGGCACCGAACGTGCTTCTTCCATCTGCCATGAAGGCAAGCTTCCATACCGGGCCACTTACGGCCCATACCTAAACAAAGGGGACAAAAGCAATGATCAGCCTGTGGCATAAGAAGCGGAAGGTGCTGGGCAACCAGCGCGGCTTCACTCTCATCGAACTCATGATCGTGGTGGCCATCATTGGAATCCTCGCCGCCATCGCGATTCCTCTCTACGCCAACGTTCAGACCCGTGCCCGCATCGCGAAGGCACAGGCTGATACGCGTACTCTTGGCTCCGCCATCAGCATCTACGCGGCCCACATGGGCGCGCTGCCGGCCGCGCTGACCGACCTCACCGGCCAGGTTACCAACGGCTTGAACCAGGTCGCGGGTCCCTTCATGGGCTCCGTCCCGGTACCGCCTCCGGGTGGCTCGCCCGCTTGGAGCACCTCATACGCGTACGTGCCGAACGCCGGGACCGGAACGTTCACTGTCAGCGCGACGGGCGACGGCACCACGGTCAGCGTACCGTAAGCACGCGCTACGAGGCGCGAAGCGATCGACGGGGGGAGGCTCAGCCTCCCCCCGTTTTCGCTTTACGGGCCGAGTCAGATCCCTGAGCCCTCCTTGCCGGGACCATCTTTGACACTTAGAGTGACAATTGTTGTCATGCGGATATCCGACAATCCCAGACCCAAGGCCTACTGAGTCACTGTCAGCTTCTAAGTAGCTGATAAGTCATCCGTTATCAACAAGAAGGTCTTGGCACCGAGGATGCAGTTTCCCATCTCCAGGAAAATGCACTCTTCTATGGGCTTCTAGGGCCCACATATTGAACCGGGAGAAAAGACGATGACAATGCTCTGGAAAAAGAAAAGAAAGCCAGTTGGTAACCAGCGCGGCTTCACGCTCATCGAACTGATGATCGTGGTCGCCATCATCGGCATTCTGGCGGCCATCGCCATTCCTCTCTACGCCAATGTCCAGTCTCGCTCCCGTATCGCCAAGGCTCAGGCCGACGTGAGGACGCTGGCATCCGCCGTAAGCCTGTACACGTCCCACATGGGCGCGCTGCCGACCGCGCTGACCGACCTCACCTCCCAGGCCACGAACGGCCTGAACCAGACCGCGGGCCCCTTCATGGGCACCATCCCCCTACCACCTCCGGGCGGCTCGCCGGCGTGGGCTAGCTCATATACCTACACGCCGAACGCGGGCGCCGGAACGTACTCCGTCACCGCGACCGGAGACGGCACGACTATCACCGTGCCGTAGACGCTTCACCCTCTCAACCTCCAAGCACGAGGGAGGGGATCACACCCCTCCCTCGTTACTATCCAGATCCGTATCCTGGTATTCCCGAGGAAACCCTCCTGTACACTGACGCTGTGTTGCCGCCTTTGTTCCTCGAGGAAGCCTGCTTCCTCTTCGGTCTCGTCATCGGCAGCTTTCTCAACGTGGTAATCGGCCGGCTTCCGGCAGGTCGTAGCCCAGTACACCCGGGCTCAGCCTGCCCCTCGTGCGGGGCATCCATTCGCTGGTACGACAACGTGCCCGTGCTCTCGTGGCTCTTGCTCCGAGCCCGCTGCCGCAGCTGTGGCGTCGCAATTTCCTGGCGCTACCCGGCGGTGGAGTTGGCGACGGCGATCCTGTTCGGCCTGACCGCCCATCGGATCGGACCCGCGCTCGATCTCGCTCCGGCCCTCCTTCTGCTGGCGGCTCTTATCGCCATCACGTTTATCGATCTCGACCACCAGCTCATTCCTGACGTGATTACGCTGCCCGGCATCATTGCGGGAGCTGCCCTGAGCATTGCCTTCCATCCGGCACATTGGCTCGACACCGTGCTGGGCATCGTCGTCGGAGGAGGGCTCTTCTTCGTGATCATCGTGGCCAGCGGTGGCGGTATGGGCGGCGGCGACATGAAACTGGGGGCCATGATGGGTGCTTTCCTCGGCTGGAAGCTGGTCTTGCTAGCCATTCTTCTCGGCGTCTTTGCAGGAGGCGCGGTTGCCATTGCCCTGCTCGCTACAGGAAGCAAGGGTCGCAAGGATCCCGTTCCCTTCGGACCGTTCCTGGCGCTGGGCGCTGCCCTGAGCCTTCTCTGGGGGAATGACCTTCTCGAATGGTATCTGGGTCGATTCTTTGGCTAGATCGGCTCCAGGGTATCGACGCCCCCTGGCCCCATTCTTGCTCTCGCATTTCCCCCATGAACGCCATACGTTCGGCCAAGCGCATCGTGCGCTCCAGGTTGAGGAGTGGACGAGGGCACGGCGGCTTCAGCCTGGCCGAGCTAGCGGTGGTCATAGCCGTGGTTGGAACCGTTTGCGTGCTCTCCTTGCCGTTTTTCCTCAGCTATTATCAGTCGGCGCAGGTACGCGCGGCAGCTTCCGACGTCGCCGCGCAACTCAATCTCGGCCGGCAGATGGCCATCCGGCGTAACCAGAGCGTCTGCGTGAGCATCGGAATCAGTGCACCGCAGTATCGTCAGGGCACCTGCGCGGGCACCGTACTGCTGGGCGCAACCACCGACGCTTCGGGCAATGGGGTCGCGCACAGCGGCGTTACGCTGACGACGACAGCCAACCCTATCTTCAGCAACCTTGGTGCCGCGGCTCCGGCCGCGACCATCACGGTTACCCGCGGCAGCCGTAGCCTGAAGGTCACCGTGTCGGCCGCGGGCCGCGTCACCGTCGGCCCCTGAGGTCTGATGCTACTCGAGGTCATCGCCGCTATCGCAGTCGTGGCGCTGGGCCTCACCGCCTTCGCGTCGGGAATTCCCGTCGCGGCCATGGCGGTGAGCGAGGGCGCACAACTCTCCACGGCCACCTTCCTCGCGGCCGCGCGATTGGAAGAAGTTCGCGTGGTCGGGTGGCGAGCCGGATCAGTCCTCGGTGACCTCAGTTTCCCCGATGAACCAGCCCTGCCAGACCCCTATGCGCGCTATGCTCGCCAGGTTCGGATGGTGGAATGCGACGTGCCTCCGGGATGTGGCGCCGTTACCTCTGCCTTCCTGCGTCAGATCACCGTGACGGTGGCGTACCGGCCCATCACGGCGTTGGGCATAGCGACCGACAGCAAAACCGTCTCACTCACAACGCTCGCTGCTCAACGATGAACCATTCGTGCGCCTGATCGAGAGCGACGAGCGGGGCGCCGCGCTGCCCCTGGCCGTTATCACGCTGGCGCTCCTTGCCTCCCTGCTCATCAGTTTGGCCACGATGTCAGCGACTGAGCCGATCATCGCATCCAACCAGCTCCTTTCCGCTCAGGCCGACGCGCTGGCCGAAGCGGGTATCGAGCGCGCGCTGTGGGCCGTTCAGCGCCCCGACGCCCTTGACGGATTACCCTACCCTCTACCGAGCACGGTGCCCGCGCCCTACGACGGAAGCCGTCTCATCGCCCTCGCCAACGACGGGATTACCGCAGGCGGGTTTCGTCTCACCGTGAGCCCGGGCGCGGCTCCGAATGAGCGCCGGGTCCTGTCGGTCGGCTGGGTGCCGACTGACAATGGCGGTGATCTGCGCCCCAAGGGCCAGCGCCGCGTCACCGCCACCCTGTGGCGTGTCCGGGTACCCGCGGATATCGCTCCCTGCGCGCTCTGCGCAATCGGCGATCTGGCGCTCGACCCCGCAGTGATCGTCGATTCGCGGGCCGATCTGCGCTGCGGCGGCAAATGGGGCGCATGGTCGAGTGGCACGGCCAGCTTGGCGCCCGGAGCCCAGATTCTGGGTCCCGACGGCAACGGCGTGCCGAATGAAGCCGGCGACTACCAGCAGGGACAGCCTGCGGGGACGGCGACCGCGTGGAGCTTCGAAGCCGCCGACCTCCTCGCCCTCAAGCGACTGGCCCGCGCGCGCGGCACCTACTATCAAGGCGCTGTCGTCTTCGACTCCTCCCATCCCGCCCCCGACGGCTTGGTATTCGTCGACACCTCGACCGGCGAGCCCGTCACCGGCTCGACTCCCGCCGACCAGATGGCCCGAGTGGAGATTCGGGGCGGAGGCTTCAAAGGCTGGCTCGTGGTGGCAGGCGCCCTGGAGGTTTCTGGCGACACCCGTATGCGTGGATTGGCGTATGCCTTGGATGGATTCGCCTACCGTGGCGAAGCCCCCGGCGGTATCGAAGGCCAGGTGGTCGCAGCGGGCCTCCGAGGCGGCGGCGTGAGCTTTTCCAGGACGGGCGGAGGCGCCGCTTTGCGGTTCGATTGCGCCGCGGCCCGAGACGGCGACGGCACGGTTCCCTCCGGCTGGAGGATAAAAGCCGGCTCGTATCGGAGCGACCCAGACCCCTAAAAACCCCACAGGAGGTGTCCCTCAGGGACGTTGCCCCCTCATTTCGTAGCGTCAAAGTGTTGACACTAACCTCTGGCCGTCGTTATAAGGTACTAAGTGCGTCGATGTTTTTTACTGGCGGGCAGTGAACCCTCAGATCGGGAGCTGACAATGGGCAGGTTCGGAATGGGGAAAAAGCCCTCGACGTTTGGACTCGATATCGGGTCCAGCTCCGTCAAGGTCATCGAGCTGACCGAGGGTAAGGACGGATGGGGGCTGACCGCCTTCGCCCAGGTCCCTCTGCCGCACGACGTGATCAGCGAAGGAAGCATCAAGGAGCCGGGGCTCGTCAGCGACGCCGTGAGGGAGTGCGTGCAGAAGGCCGGCATCAAGGCCACCGCCGCGGTCATCTCGGTCTCAGGCCGAGAAGCCATCATGAAACGGGTCCCTCTGCCCAAGGTCACCGCCAAAGAGCTCGCCGACGCCATCAGCCTTGAAGCGGAACACCACATTCCCTTCGCCGTCGACGATGTCTTTCTCGACTACCAGGTGGTCGGGGAGTCGTCCAACTCCATGTCCGTGGTGCTTGTCGCGGTGAAGAAGGTCAAGATCCTCGAGTACGTCGCCGTCGTGGAGCAGGCAGGGCTCGAGGCCCTCGTGGTGGATCTCGACGCCTTCGCCATCCAGAACCAGTATGAGCTGAACCATCCCGAGTCCTCGGAAGAGGCGGTGGCGCTCATCGATATCGGGGCCAGCGTGATGAAGACCAATGTGGTCCGGGGCGGCGCCTCCATCTTTGCCCGCGACGTTCCGTTCGGCGGGCACCACTACACTCAGGCCATTGCCCAGCGTCTCGACATTTCCTTCGAGAAGGCTGAGGCGGCCAAGCAGGGCCAGGACGTCGGCGTCTCCTGGGACGATCTCGTGCCCGCCCTCGAGGCGGTGTCACGCGATCTCTCCCTCGAAGTGCAGCGCACCTTCGACTACTTCGCCTCGACGGCGGAATCGGAGCGCATCGGTCGCATCGTGCTGTCGGGTGGCTGCGCGCACCTTGCAGGGATCGACGAGTTCCTCTCCTCTTCGTGGGGCGTGCCGGTGGAGATCGCCCGGCCCCTCGAGCGCGTGGGACAAGAGGCCGGTCAGTTCTCGGCCGAAGAGCTCGAGCACGCAGGCCCGCTGCTGGCCGTCGGCGTGGGGCTCGGGCTACGTCGGGCCGGGGACAAAAACGCATGATCCGCATCAACCTCGCGCCACCGTCGGCCAAGAAGGGCTTCGTCGTTCCCGATTTCAACCTGGGCATGATCTTCGGCGTGGCCGCCCTGGGCCTGCTGCTCATCGTCGGCGGGTATTGGTGGATCCTCTCGGCCGAGATCAGGCGGCTGAACACTGAGATCGCCGAGAACAAGAAGCAGGCGGACCAGCTCAAGGTCGTCATCGCCGAGGGCCAGCGCTTTCGGCGCGACAAGGAAGCGCTCGAGCGGCGCGTCATTGCCATCGATGTCGTGGCCCGTCAGGCCACGCGGCCGGTGTACCTTCTCGACGCCGTAGCCGACCAGCTGCCCAAGGATCTCTGGCTTACCCGCATGGAAGAGAAGGGTACGCAGCTGAAATTCGCCGGCAGCACCTATAGTGCCACCTCCCTCTCCGACTTCATGTCCAACCTCAAAGCCAGCGGCAAGTTCAGGGACGTGGACATCGTCGACGCCAAGCAGGACCTCACCAAATCACCACGCATGATCACCTTCGAGGTGGTCGCGCGGTTCGAGCCCTGATCGTGGGCGCCTTCGACCCGATCATCAACGCACCTCCTCAGCAGAAGATCATCGGCGGCATCATGGTGCTTGTCATCGTGGGGGCGCTCGGATACTTCTTCCTCATCTCCGGGGCACGAGCGGAACGAGACACCCTGTTTCAGGAAAACGAGGTACGGCGCGCCGAAGTGCTGAAGGCCAAGGCCGACGAGGCCAATCTGCGGCCTTTCCGCGCCATGGCCGAGGCCCTCCGCAAGCGGCTCGACGCGGCCAAGGAGCGCCTGCCGCAGGAGCGTGAGATCCCGCAGGTCTACCGCCAGGTTTCGGATCTCGCCACCCAATCCGGCCTCGACGTTGCCCTCTTCCAACCCAAGCCGGCCGAGGACCGCGACGTGCTGACCGAGGTGCCGATCGCCGTTACGGCCCAGGGCACCTATCATCAGATGGGGGCATTCCTGCAGCGAGTGGGACAGATGCCTCGCATCGTGTCGCTGGGGGACTTCCGGATGCTCGGCATAGATCGGGGACCCGGCACTGTCCGGGCCGAGCTGACCTTGGCGACCTTTGTCTTCAGGCCCGAGGGCGCGCCGCCGCCTCCGGCCAAGCCTGCCCGGCCCGGCGCACCAGCGCCTCCTGCTCCCCCGCCGCCCCCCGCGCCGGCTCCCGGGGGAGCGACCCGATGAGGCTGTTCGCGATCACGCTCCTGCGAAACTTCGGGGCGCTCACGGCGGCGGCATTGCTCGGTGGCTGTGGCGGAGCCGAGCCTCCCGCGGCTCCGCCCAAGCCCCCGACCCCGGTCGCCACGCCCGCGGCGCCGGGGGCGCCAGGAGCCGCCGCGGTGCGGCCCCTGGATCCCGGAGCGGGCCGAGCGCTTCCACCCATGGCGTACGATACCAAGGGCCGGCGTGACCCGTTCGCGCCGGTATCGCTGGCTGGTGAGGCCAAGGGCGTCAACGTGACTGCGGCCAAGCTGGTAGGCATCGTGCGCGCCCCCCAGGGAAACCTGGCCCTCGTCGAAGGACCTGATGGCGTCGGGTACGTCCTCAAGAGCGGAGACGGCCTCGGCAATGGACGGGTGACTGGCATCACTGCCACGACAGTGACTTTCGCGGTCGCGGCTCAACCGGGACAGGCCACGACGGTGACCTTGCGCCTGCTCATGGAATGACATGCGGATCGAGATCCGCGGAAGGGGTGATAGCCGGATGAAGCCCTTGGCACCGATCGTCGGATTGCTGCTGCTCCTGGCCTTTATCACTGCGAGCGTTGGAACCGCGCAGGTGCCGGACACGACCGTTCAGGTGTCCTCGGTGAGCGTGGATCGAATGGCCGACGGCGTCGCCGTGCGGATCAAGACCAGCGGTCCGGCGAAATTCCAGTCGAGCTACATCGACTCTCCACACCGCCTCGTCATCGACCTGCCGGGCACGACCTATACCTGGAACAAGCCCCCCCTCAAGTCCGACGCGGAGCCGGTGCGGGAGGTGCGCGCCAGCCAGTTCAGAGTCGGCATCACGCGGATCGTCGTGGAGTTGACTCGCAAGGTCGGATATCGCATCGACGAGGGACCTGATGGGCTCTCCGTCGTCCTGGAGCCGGCCGGGACCGCCCAGATCGACAAGCCGGCCCAGAAGGTGGTCCAGGCCAAGGCCAAGCCTCTCGCGCCGGCCTTGGCGCTGGACGCTCCAGCAGTCTCGAGGGTGTCGCAACCGCGCATGGAAGCGCAGGCGGTCGATTTTGCGAAGGTGGAGCAGGTGGCCACGCAGCAGGCCATGGCCACGGTGACTCTGACGCCGCTCACGACCACGGAACCTGAGCCGGTGCGCGCGCCGTTGAGGATCGCCCAGGCGCCGCCACCCAGCCCGGCACCCGCGCCCGGACCGACGCCCGCACCGGGCCCCAGGCCTGCAACTCCGCCGCCACCCCCCCCGCCGCCGCCCGCGCCCGGCCCGCCGGCGACGCCGAGCGGGCGAGCGCCAGGGGAGTCGAGGCTCATCTCGCTCGACTTCAAGGATGCCGATATCGTCAATCTGCTACGTATCCTCTCCGCGGAGAGCGGACGGAATATCGTGGCCGGCGACGACGTCAAGGGCAAGGTGTCTGTTTCTCTGCACAATGTTACCTGGGAGCAGGCGCTCGACACTATCCTCGAGACACGCGGTCTCCAGCGGCTCGACCGCAACGGGATCATCCGGATCGTCTCCACCGATCAGTTGACCAAGGAACGGGAGGCACAGGCCCGGGTGCAGGATGCCCTGGTCAAGGCGGAGACGGATGCCCGCACCCGGAAGGCTGACGCCGAGTTCAAGGAGGCCGAGGCAACTACCAAGAAGTTCCAGTCCGACGCCTCCATCGCGGAAGCCAAGGCGCGCGGCCCCCTCAAGGAGGAGACCGTCCGCCTTTCCTATGCTGACCCTGAGCTCGTCGCCAGGACGCTCCAGGGCATCCTGGGCATACCACCTTCCGGTAGCGTGCCGGTATCAGGGACGCCGATAATCAGCAGCGTCCCGATGAATCCTACCGTCGTGGGAGAGTCTCCGCCTAACCCGGCCCTCGGCAGGCTGCCCGAGCCCGGTATCCCGTACCCGCCGGCGGTCCAGACTCCGTGGGGCCAGCAGGTCGTGTCCGTGAGCCAGGACGTGCTCGCCAAAGGCATCACCATCCAGGCATACAAGCCGACCAATAGCATCTTCATCCGTCACTACGAAGCTGACATCGAGCGCATCAAGAAGCTCATCCGCGAGCGCTTCGACGTGCCGCTGCCGCAGGTGAAGATCGAGGCGCGGATGGAAATTCTCGACCGCAGCGCCTACGAGGGCATCGGCGTCCAGTGGGGCGGCGCGGGGGCGGGGAACATCAACAACCACACCACGATCGTAGGCCAGGGCTTCCAGACCGTGACGACGAAGAATGGATTCAGCGTGCCGGCGGGCGCGGGCATCGTCCTTCCGGACGGCACCGTGGTCAATACGGGCGGGATCGCCCCCACGTTCACGCCGAACAACCCCAACCTGACCCTCACCAACCTCCTCCCGGTGTCGGCCACCACTGGCCTCCCGCTCGGTGGCAATGTGGTCAACTTGCCCTTTGCCGCACTGCCGGGCGCGGCAGCTCAGGGCGCGCCTGCCGGCGGCATCTCCTTTGGGTTCGTGTCGGGTAACTACAACATCAACCTTGCCCTGCAGGCGCTCGCCGCCCAAGGCAAGGCGCGCACGCTCGCCCGCCCGGAGATCGTCACCGTGGAGAACTCGAAGGCCACGATCTCCCTCGGCGAGGAAATCCCCTACGCCACGGTGAGCTCGGCAGGTACCCAGATCCAGTTCAAGGAGGCGGTGCTCAAGCTCGATGTCCTCCCCACCGTGGTCCGGGAGCAGGTCGGTCCCAACGTCGTCACTAAGATCAAGATGGTCGTACTCGTGGAGAACAACTCCCGTGGGGACAATATCGCGCTGGGTGTAGGCATAAGCGTGCCGATCATCAACAAGCGTAAGGCGGAAACCCAAGTCCTGATCAAGGACGGCGACCGCCTCGTCATCGGCGGCGTCACCCAGGGGCTGACCACGCTGAACGTCCGCAAGGTGCCGATCTTCGGCGATATCCCCGTCATCGGCTGGCTCTTCAAGCAGAAGGAGAACAGCGAGACCGGCCGCGAGCTCGTCGTCTTCGTCACCCCGTCGCTCGTCATCGGACAGGGAGGCGCGGGCATCGACTTGACTCCCATCGCCCCCAGGTAGTACGGTCCGGTGTGGCATTTCGCTTCCTCACGGCCGGCGAGTCCCACGGCGAGGCCCTCACAGCCGTCATAGACGGTGTGCCCGCCGGCCTTCCCCTGACCGAAGAGCAGCTCAACGAGGACCTTGGGCGCCGGCAGCGCGGCTACGGCCGCGGCGGGCGCATGAAGATCGAGCGGGACCAGGCCCATATCTCCTCCGGCGTCCGCTGGGGTATGACTCTCGGCAGTCCCATCACGCTCACCATACAGAACCGGGACTGGGAGAACTGGAAGCACACCATGTCCGTGGACGAGCCGCCGTCAGGGACGCCGGCCAAGGCGGTGACGCGGCCGCGCCCGGGGCATGCCGACCTGGCCGGGGCCATGAAGTACGGGCATCGCGACATCCGCAACGTCCTCGAGCGCTCGAGCGCGCGCGAGACCACGGCGCGCGTGGCCGTGGCCGGAGTGGCCAAGCGCCTCCTTGGTGAGTTCGGCATTACCGTCCTGAGTCACGTGACCGAGATCGGCGGCGTGCACATCGGTCCGTTGGAAACGCCGTGGGACGAGATCCGGACGCGCGCGGAAGCATCCGAAGTCCGCTGCGCTGATCCCGCGACCGAGCGCGCCATGATCGAGGCCATCGACCAGGCGAAGGCGGCCGGCGATACGCTGGGTGGCGTCTTCGAGGTGGTGGCCCTCAACTGCCCCGTCGGTTTGGGCTCGTATGTCCAGTGGGACCGCAAGCTCGACGGCCGGCTCGCCCGAGCCTTCTGCTCCATTCACGCCATCAAAGGCGCCGAGATCGGCATGGGCTTCGAGGCCGCGCGACGACCCGGCTCCCAGGTCCACGACGAGATCCTGTTCGACACCGCCGGCGGCTTCGATCGACGCTCCAATAGCGCGGGCGGCCTCGAGGGCGGGGTGACCAACGGCCAGCCCGTCATCGTGCGTGCCGCCATGAAACCGATCTCGACGCTGCGCAAGCCCCTACGCTCCGTGGATATGGCGACCAAGGAGGCGGTGGAAGCCGTGGTCGAACGCAGCGACGTCTGCGCGGTGCCCGCCGCGGGGGTGGTGGGCGAGGCCATGATGGCGCTGGTGCTGGCCGAGGCCTTCCTCGAGAAGTTCGCGGGCGACAGCGTCGAGGAGATCCGGCGAAACTATCAGGGCTACCTCGACTACCTGAAGAGCTGGTAGCCTTTCCGCGGCAGGACTCATGATCGACATCCCCGTCCGCCTCGGCCCACGCTCATACCGGATTCTTGTCGGCGCCGGTATTCTCGCGGGCGCCGGAGCCGAGCTCGCGCGTCTCAAGGTCGGCGGCAAGGTCGCCCTCGTCACCGATCCGACTATCTTGTCGCTTCATGGCGCTGCGGTGTCGCGGAGTCTTGCCGAGGCGGGATTCAATGTCACTCCGGTGCTTCTGCCTGAGGGTGAGCGGGCCAAGACGCTCGAGGTGGCCGCTTCGACCTGGGACCGCTTTCTCGAGGCCGGCCTCGACCGCGGCTCCACGGTGGTGGCGCTGGGAGGTGGCGCGGTCGGCGATCTCGCGGGTTTCGCGGCAGCCACGTACATGCGCGGCGTCAATTTCGTCCAGATGCCGACGACGCTCCTCGCTCAGGTGGACGCGTCCATCGGCGGGAAGACGGCCATCGATCACGCCCGCGCCAAGAACCTGATCGGAGCCTTCCACCAGCCGCGCCTCGTCATCTCGGATACTGCCGTGCTCCTCACCCTCCCGGAGCGCGAGTATCGCTCGGGGATGGCCGAGGTGATCAAGCACGGCATCGTGCTCGACGCCGCCTACTTCGCGGACGTGGAGGGCGCCGCCGCTGCCCTCCGGGTGAGGGAAGCCGCCACGCTGGAGCGCATCGTCGCGGGCTCGTGCCGGCTCAAGGCCTCCGTGGTCGAGCGTGACGAGGAGGAAGCCGAGCTCCGGCACGTGCTCAACTATGGTCACACGATCGGCCACGCCATCGAGGCCATCACCGGGTATCAGCGCTTCGCCCACGGCGAGGCCGTCTCCCTCGGCATCGCCGCCGAAGCCGGCATCGCCGAGCGTCTCGGCCTGGCCAAACCGGGCCTGCGCGCGCGTCAACTCGCGGCCCTCGGCGCTCTGGGCCTGCCGGTGTGCGGCGTGGGCGAGCCTCCCGAGCGTGTGGTCGAAGCGCTGAGCCGAGACAAGAAAGCCAAAGAGGGGCGTGTGCCCTTCATCCTCGCCCCCGAGATCGGCGCCTTCCGTCTCGTCTATGACGTACCCCGGGCGACCATCCTGGAAGCCGTAGCCGATCTCGGCTGACACGCCTCCGGCAGGGCATCCGAATCCGCATCATCGAGGGCGGCAAGAGGCGGAACGCATTGACTCTAGGGGGTTTCGGCGCTTATAAAGGAAGCGCATGGCGAACCCGATACCCCAGGGTGGCCGGGCGGCTATCGCCGAGGATCCCGTGGCGGCGGCCGCCATCAGGCGATACGAGGAGCGCCTCATGCGGGATCCGACCTCCCTGGCTTTCGCCCCGCTGGCTGATGCCTATCGCAAGGTCGGGCGTACGCGTGAGGCCATCAATCTGTGCCGGGAGGGGCTGGCCCGCTTCCAGCACTACACGACGGCGCGCCTGATCCTGGCCAAGGCGCACCTGGACGACGGCAATCCCGAGGCGGCGCTGGCCGAGCTTGGAGTCATCCTGCAGGCGAGTCCGCGGGACGTGCAGGCGCATCGCATGGCTGCGGAGATCCATCGCAAGGTGGGCCGCTGGGAGGAGGCGCGGCAGCACCTCGAGCGCGTGGTCAAGCTCGACGCCGCAGATCGCGAGTCGCGCCTGCTCCTCGAGGCGCTCGGAGCGGAAGGGCGCGCGGACGCGGGCTCACCCCTCAGTCGCGTGCTCGCCGACGATACGTTCGTCACGGCGAGCATGGGCGCCCTTTGTCTCGAGCAGGGGCTCGCCGACGATGCGGCACTGATCTTTCTTCGGCTGAGCAGGAAGAACCCGGGTGACATGCAGGCCCGCGCGCGCCTCGAAGAGGCGCTCAAGGCCAAGACCCAGAAACGAAAGGGACCATAACTCCATGCAGGTGTCCACGGCGGAATTCAAGAAGGGCCTGAAGATCCAGTTCGACGGGCAGCCGTACAGCATCGTCGACTTCCAGCACGTCAAGCCCGGCAAGGGCGGCGCCTTCGTGCGGACCAAGCTCAAGCACATGCGGCAGGGACGGGTGATCGACAATACGTTCCGTGCGGGTGAGAAGGTCGAGCTCGTCGACTTCGAGGAGAAGCACATGCAGTACCTGTACAAGGACGACCGCTACAACTTCATGGACACGGAGACCTACGACCAGATCTCCCTCTCCGCGGACGAGGTCGGTGACGCCCGCGACTTCCTCAAGGAGAATACCGAGGTCGACATCCTCTTCATCGATGGCAGCCCCGTGACCGTCGAGCTGCCGAACTTCCTCGAGCTCCAGATCGTCAAGACCGATCCGGGCGTCCGCGGCGACACGGCGTCCGGTGGCAACAAGCCGGCCACGCTCGAAACGGGAGCGGTGATCCAGGTGCCGCTCTTCCTCACCGAGGGGGACATCGTGAAGGTCGACACTCGCAGCTGGGACTATCTGGGCCGCGTCGCGGCGGCGGGCTAGGCCCGTGACCGGCAAGGCGCGGGCGACCCGCCGCGCGGCGGGACCGCAGTGGACGCCCGAACAGGTCGTGGAGCTGGCCGTGGCCCACGACCTGGCCGAGCTCGAGATCGAGAGCATGGGCCTGCGCGTGCGGGTGGTCCGCGGCCATGCACCGGTGACCATGGCGGCCCCTCCCGCCGCCGTGCCGGCCAGCCTCTCCCAATCCGAAGCGGCGGGCCAGGCGGCCGAGCTGGTACCCGGCGGGATCACCATCGAGGCGCCCATGGTCGGCACCTTCTACCGGGCCACCAACCCCGAGGCGACGCCATTCGTGAGCGAAGGCGACACGGTGAAAGAGGGGCAGACCCTCTGCATCATCGAGGCGATGAAGCTCATGAACGAGATCGAGTCGAAGGTGGCCGGACGCGTGGTCAAGATCCTCGTCGAGAACGCCCAGCCGGTGGAGTTCGGCCAGCCCCTGTTTCTCGTGGAGCCGCGCCGGTAGCCGGGTAGCGCCCAATGTTCCACAAGATCCTCATCGCCAATCGCGGCGAGATTGCCCTGCGCGTGCTCCGCACCTGCCGTGAGATGGGTATTCGCACCGTGGTCGCCCATTCCCAGGCCGACGCCGGCTCGCTGCCCGTGCGCCTGGCCGACGAGTCGATCTGCATCGGCCCCGCCGAGGCGCGTCAGAGCTATCTCAATATTCCGAGCATCATCTCGGCGGCATCGATCACGGACAGCGAGGCGATTCACCCCGGTTACGGCTTGCTCTCCGAGAACGCCGCCTTCGCGGAGATCTGCCGCGCCTGCGGCATCGCCTTCATCGGCCCCGCGCCGGAGGCCATCCGGCTGATGGGCGACAAGGCCCAGGCCCGCGCCATGGCCAAGCAGGCGGGGGCGCCCGTGGTACCGGGCAGCGAAGGACCGCTCGAAGGCGTGGACGAGGCGCAGGCGCTTGCCGACGCCATCGGCTATCCCGTGATCGTGAAGGCGGCCGCGGGCGGGGGCGGGCGCGGCATGCGCATCGTCCGCGCGCGCGCCATGCTCGCCCAGGCCTTCGCCACCTGCCAGGCCGAGGCCGCCCAGGCCTTCGGCTCCTCCGAGCTGTACCTGGAGAAGTTCGTGGAGGAAGCCCGCCACGTCGAGGTGCAGGTGCTGGGCGACCGGAACGGTATCCGCGTGCACCTGGGTGAGCGCGACTGCTCGGTGCAGCGCCGTCACCAGAAGCTCCTCGAGGAAGGTCCCGCCTGCGCCATCTCCGACGAGACGCGCGCGGGTCTCTACAAGGCGGCCCTCACCGTGGCCAACGCCGTCAACTACGTGTCGGCGGGCACCGTCGAATTCCTCGTGGCCAGCGACGGCAGCTTCTACTTCATCGAGATGAACACGCGCATCCAGGTGGAGCATCCCGTGACCGAGATGCTCACGGGCATCGACATCGTCCGCGAGCAGGTGCGGATCGCCTCCGGCGAGCCGCTCGGCTACAAGCAGAAGGACGTAGAGTTTCGCGGGCACGCGATCGAATGCCGCGTCAATGCCGAGGATCCGGAGCACTTCATTCCCTCCCCCGGCACGGTGACGGCGTGGCTCCCCCCCGGTGGTCCCGGGGTGCGGGTGGACAGCCACATGATGCCGGGAGCGGTGGTGACGCCCTTCTACGATTCGCTCATCGCCAAGATCATCGTCCACGGACGCGACCGCGCCGAGGCGATCTCCCGCATGTACCGGGCGCTCACGGAAACGGTGGTGGAAGGCGTGAAGACAACCATCCCCTATCATCTGAAGCTCCTCGCGGATCCCGCCTTTCTCTCCGGAGATCACACGCTGCCCCGCCTCGAAGTGGGCCCCTGACCGTCACGCCGTTGCGCGCGGCGGCTCTTCCCACGCCCCTCTACGTCATCCTCGACCGGGGCGCCGCCGGAGGGCGCGGGTTGCCGGAGCTTCTGGACGCGGTGCTCGCGGGAGGCTGCCGTGTGGTGCAGCTCCGGGAGAAGAGCCTCCCTCCCATCGAGCTCCATTTGCTCGCGAAAGAGCTCAGAGGCCGCTGCCGCGAGGCCGGTTGCCTCTTCATCGTGAATGACCGCGTGGACCTGGCGCTGGCCGTCGAGGCTGACGGCGTCCACGTGGGCCAGGACGACCTGCCGGCCCGCGAGGCCCGACGGCTCTTGCGCCCGGGCATGCTCCTCGGCGTGTCGACCCACGACGAAGACCAGGCGCGCCGCGCCCGGGATGACGGCGCGGACTACATCGCGGTGGGCAGCATGTTTCCTACCGGATCGAAGCCGGGCTTCCGGCTCGTGGGGCCCGAGCTCCTGAGACGCGTGCGCCCGGATATCGCGGTGCCGCTGGTCGCCATCGGAGGCATCACCGTGGACAATGTCGCGGAGGTCATTCGCGCGGGCGCCGACGCGGTCGCCGTCATCTCGGCAGTGTGCGCCGCGTCCGATCCCGCGGCGGCCACGCGGAGCTTCATGGAGCGGATCCGCGGAGCCGGCGCGGGCGCCACCCGGTGAGCGGCGCCCGCGCGCGGACACTCGCGACCTCCCTCGGCTGTCTCGTGTTCGTCGCCGCCGTCGTCACCTTCTGGCCCGGCGTCACCGGCGACTTCCTGAACTGGGACGATCGGGACAATGTGGTCAACAATCCCGGCGTCCACGGGCTCGGGCGCGCGCAGCTCACCTGGATGTGGACCGGGGCGGTCCTCGGTCACTACATCCCGCTGACCTGGATGAGCTTCGGCCTCAACTACGTGCTGGGCGGTCTCAGACCGTGGGGCTATCACGTCCTGAACCTGCTCCTGCACGGTGCCAACGCCGTGCTGTTCTACCTGATCGCGCGGCGGCTGATCGCCCTTGCCCGGCCCGGCGGCGCCGAGCCCGGCCCCTGGGCTCTGTCCCTCGGCGCCACCTGCTCGGCTCTGCTCTTCGCCCTGCACCCACTGCGCGTCGAGTCCGTGGTCTGGATCACGGAGCGCAAGGACGTCCTGTGCGGGCTCTTCTTTCTCGGCGCCGTGTGGGCATATCTCAAGGCGGTGGAACACCCCGCGATCGACCGGCGCTGGCAGGTCGTCTCGCTCGTGTCCTTCGGGGCGGCCCTCCTCGCCAAGGCGGCGGCCATGCCCCTGCCCGCCGTCCTCGTCCTGCTCGACGTGTATCCGTTGCGCCGGGCGCGCGGAGCGGCCGGCTGGCTGCGTGTCATCGTCGAGAAGATTCCGTGGGGGATTCTCTCGGTGGCGGGCGCGGCGGTGGCCCTGCGCGCCGTGTACGGGGGCACCGCCGTCACCGAGTACACCCGCTACGGAGTGGGCGCGCGCCTCGCCATGACCGTCTACACCTTCATGTTCTACCCCGCCCGCTGGTTCTGGCCCGTGGAGCTCCTGCCGCTCTACGAGCTGCCGCAGGAAGTCCGATTCTGGGCGCCGCGCTTCCTCGTGCCCGCGCTGGCTTTCGTGGCGGTGACGGCCGTGCTGGTGGCGCTCAGACGGCGCTGGCCGGCCGGACTCGCCGCCTGGATGTCTTCCATACTCATGCTCCTCCCCATCAGTGGAGCCGTGCATTCCGGGCATCAACTGGCTCATGACCGCTACAGCTACCTCTCGAGCCTGGGCCTCGCCCTTCTTTTCGGCGGCGGATTGACCTGGCTGCTCAACGCCCGCGCACGAGGACGGGTGAGTCCCATCATCGCTCGGAGCGTGGCAGGGGGAGCAGCCCTCGTGGTGCTCGTGCTCGCCATCGGCGCGTGGGACCAGTCCAAGGTGTGGCAAGACTCCGAGACGCTCTGGCGCTGGGCCACCGGCATCGACTCCCAGTGCTCTATCTGCTGGAACAACCTCGGCACCTCCCTCACCGATCAGAAGCGCCACGCCGAGGCCGAGGCCGCCTATCGCCGGGCCCTGTCGCTCAGGCCCAATCGGGCGTCGGTCGTCAACAACGTCGCGACCGCGCTCTACGGCCAGCAGAAGTACGCCGAGGCCGAGGAGATGCTGAAGGTGGCCCTGAGGCTCGACCCGGGACTCACGGGGGCGCTCACGAACATGGGCGCCCTCAAGGCTCAGGCAGGCCACTACGCCGAGGCGCTCACCTATTTCCGCCCGGCCTATGCCCGCGACCCCAGATTCGCCGAACTCGCCAAGAACTTCGCGCTGGCCCTCACCTACGAGGGGACAGAACAAAAGAAGGCCGGGCGCCGTCTGGAAGCCATGGCGCTCTACCAGGAGGCGCTGGCTGTATTGCCCGGAGACGTCGAGGCACGCCGCCAGCTCGACGCCCTGACCGCCGAGGCGGCAGGCACCACTACTCCGGCCCGACGTTGACGCGCACGGCAGAACGGCTATAATGGCGCCGCTTGCCAACCCGCCCTACCCGCTTGGAGGAGGACACCGAATGAGGAATTTTCGAATCCGCCACGTGCTGAGCGCCCTCGCCATAGTCGCGCTGGTGCTGCCCACGACGGCTCCCGTGAACGCTCAATCCAAGGGCACCATCAAGATCGCCTCGCAGAGCCCGCTCTCGGGAGGCCAGGCCTCGCTGGGCGAGGGCATCAAGCTCGGCGCCCAGCTCGCCGTGGAAAAGATGAAAGGCAATCTCGAGAAGATGGGCTACAAGGTCGAGTTCGTGCCCTTCGACGACCAGGCCAAGCCGGACGTCGGCGTGGCCAATGCCAAGAACATCATCGCCGACAAGGACATCATGGCGGTGATCGGCCATCTCAATTCGGGCGTGGCGATTCCTTCCTCCGAGGTCTACAAGGAAGTCGGGGTGGTCATGATCTCCCCCGCCAACACGAATCCGGTCGTCACCGATCGCGGCTATCCGAACATCGACCGCGTGTGCGGCCGCGACGACGTGCAGGGCGTGGTCGGCTCCGAGTTCGCTCACGGCAGCATGAAGATCAAGAGCGCCTACATCGTCCACGACAAGACGCAGTACGGGCAGAGCATCGCCGAGTTCTTCAAGGCCGACGCGGAGAAGAAGGGCATCAAGGTCCTGGGCTTCGAGGGCACCGAGGAGAAGTCGAACTTCGACTCCATCCTCACGCCCATCAAGGCCAAGAATCCCGACGTCATCTACTTCGGCGGGATCTACGACCAGGGCGCGCCGTTCTTCAAGCAGGCGCGCGAGAAGGGCATCAAGGCCAAGTTCATGGGTCCGGACGGCATGGACTCCTCCGACCTGACCAAGATCGCCGGCAAGGCGGTGGTCGGCATGAACTACACCTCCGCCGCCGGCCCCGCCTCCGCGCTGCCCAAGGCGAAGGCGTTCGTGGACGACTACAAGAAGAAGTTCAGCAAGAACCCCGAGCCCTACGCGGCCGAGGCCTATGACGCGGCCACCATCGCCATCAAGGCCATCGAGGAAACCGCCAAGAAGGGCAAGGTGTCCCGCGAGGACGTGGCCACCGCCGTTCGCAAGGCCAAGCTCTCCGGTATCACGGGCGACATCGCCTTCGACGCCAAGGGCGACCGCCTCAAGGCCCAGTACTTCGTGCTGACCGTCGTGAGCGACGATCCGGCGAAGTGGGGCGACAACAAGATCGTCAAGCAGCTCACCATCGCGCCGCCCGAAGCCAAGAAGTAGCGGCTCGCACGATGTCCTGCGGGAGGGGCGGCGCGCGCGCCGCCCCTCCCGCCACTCCCACCTTGGAACCGAGTGCCGATGGACTTTGAGCTCCTGGTCGGCATCTTCCCGCAGGTTCTCATCGACGGCATCACCCTGGGCTTCATGTATGCCCTGATCGCGCTCGGCTACACCATGGTCTACGGCGTGCTCGAGTTCATCAACTTCGCCCACTCCGAGATCTTCATCGTGGGTGCCTTCGTCGGTGTCGAGCTCTTGCTGGGCATGAAGGCGGCGGGGTGGCTCGACGCCCTCCCCTGGGTTCTCGTGCTGCTCCTCATCCTCGTAGCCGGCATGGCGGTATCGGGCGTGCTCGCGGTCATCGTCGAGCGCACCGCCTACCGGCCCTTGCGCCACGCTCCGCGCCTGATCCCCCTCATCTCCGCCATCGGCGTCTCCTTCTTTCTCCAGGACGCCATCCGGCTCTTCGAGTCCCTGTGGCGCAATTCCTTCAACCTCGTCTATCCGACCATGGACGTGCTGAACGAGCGCTTCGAGCTCTCCTCCACCATCGACGTCTCGGTCAAATCGCTGGTCGTGACCGCGGCCGCCCTTCTCATGCTCTGGGGACTCTACTCGCTCGTCAACAAGACCAAGATCGGCAAGGCCATCCGCGCGGTGGCCGAGGACCAATCGGCGGCCTCGCTCATGGGCATCAACGTCAACCGCATCATCTCCCTCACCTTTCTCATCGGCGGGGCCATGGGCGGGGGCGCGGGCGTGCTCTTCGGCGTGCAGTACAGCCTGATCAATCCGTACACGGGCTTCATCCCCGGCCTCAAGGCCTTCACCGCCGCCGTGCTCGGCGGCATCGGGAATATTCCGGGAGCCATGCTGGGCGGGCTGGTGCTGGGCCTCCTCGAGTCCTTCGCCGCGTCGTATCTCTCGCTCCTCACCGGGGGGGCCTTCGGCGCGGAGTACAAGGACATCCTCGCCTTCTCCATCCTCATCCTCATTCTGATCTTCCGCCCCAAGGGCCTCCTCGGTGAGGTGGTCAGGGAGCGGGCGTGACCGTTCAGCTGATGCAGCGGCTGCTCGAGAGACCGGTGCCCGCGACGATCGTCGTGGTGACGGCGCTCGGGGTCACCGCGTGGGGCGTCGCCCACGTCCCGCGCTCCGTGGTGCTCTTCATGCTGTTCCAGGCTTCCGTCCTCCTCCTCTACTTCGCCCGCATGCCGCGGGGGCTGAAGCTTCTCCTGACCGTGATCGCCCTCGGCGTCCTCATGCCCGTCCTCGGCACCATCAACGCCTACTACATGGAGATCGCGATACAGGTCGGGATCTTCGTGGCCCTCGCCCTCGGGTTGAACATCGTGGTCGGACTGGCCGGGCTCCTCGATCTTGGCTATGTCGCCTTCTTCGCCGTAGGCGCCTACTCCTGGGCGATTTTCGGATCGCCCCAGGCCAACCTGATCTTCAGCGGGAACCACTTCCCGCTCTCCGGATGGTGGTTCTTCGTCTTCCTGTTCGTGGGGGTGGGGGTGGCGGCGGGAGCGGGCATCCTCCTCGGGCTGCCCGTCTTGCGGCTTCACGGCGACTACCTGGCCCTGGTGACGTTGGGCTTCGGCGAGGTGATCCGCGTGCTCGCCAATAACCTCGACAAGCCCATCAACATCACCAATGGCCCCAAGGGCATCACCCCCATCAATCGGCCGCCCATCTTCTTCGAGCCGCTCCTGCGCGCCCTCGGCATCGAGCCCAATCCCTACGTGATCTATCCGCTCTACCTCTACGCGCTCGTGCTCCTCATCGTCGGGGTCACCGTGCTCGTGAACCGGAGACTGGAGGACTCGCATATCGGCCGCGCGTGGGAAGCCATCCGCGAGGATCAAACGGCGGCGCAGGCCATGGGGGTGCCCCTGGTGCGGATGAAGCTCCTCGCCTTCGCCTGCGGGGCCTCCTTCGCGGGTGCGGTGGGCGTCCTCTTCTCGGCCAAGCAGATCTTCATCAACCCCGAGTCCTTCACCTTCATGGAGTCCATCGGCGTGCTCGCCATGATCATCCTGGGCGGCATGGGCTCCATCCCGGGGGCCATCCTCGGGGCCACCGTGGTCACCGTGCTCAACCTCCAGGTCCTCAAGGGCTTCTCCCTCTGGCTCAACGAGCTCCGCAACGCGGGCACGGTGATTCTCGGCTACAACCTCGCCAATCTGCCCACCCAGCTCGAGCCGGCCAAGTACGAGCGCATGATCTTCGGCCTCATCCTCGTCTTGATGATGATCTTCCGCCCTCAGGGCATCCTGCCCGCCAAGCGCCGCGTCCGCGAGCTCAGCGAGCCCTGACATGGCGGTGCTCCTCGAGGCGCGCGGCGTCACCAAGCGGTTCGGCGGGCTCATCGCCCTGAACGGAGTGAACTTCGAGCTGGAAGAAGGCCGGATCGCGTCCATCATCGGCCCCAACGGCGCGGGCAAGACGACCTTCTTCAATGTCTTCACCGGCCTCTACGTGCCCGAGGAAGGCACGGTGAGCTTCCGCGGCACCCGGCTCACGGGACTCCGTCCCGATCAGATCACCACGCTCGGCGTCTGCCGCACCTTTCAGAACATCCGCCTCTTCAAGAGCATGACCACCGTCGAGAACGTGCTGGTGGGCATGCACGCGCGCGTCGACGCGGGCTTCTGGGGCACGGTGACCCGCAACCCACACTGGAGGCGCGAAGAGCAGACGCTGTGGTCACGGGCCGCCGAGCTGCTCGACATCGTGGGACTGCGCGAGCGCGCCAATGAGCTGGCGCGCAACCTGCCCTACGGCGACCAGCGCCGTCTCGAGATCGGGCGCGCCCTGGCCTCCCGGCCCGCCCTCCTCCTCCTGGACGAGCCGACGGCGGGGATGACGCAGGGCGAGGCGCGCAGCCTCATGGCGCTCCTGCGGAAGCTCGTGGCCGACCTCGGCCTCACCATTCTCCTCATCGAGCACAACATGCGCGTGGTCATGGAAGTGTCCGACCACGTCACCGTGCTCGACTACGGGGAGAAGATCGCCGAGGGACGCGCCGCCGACGTCCAGAAAAATCCGCGTGTCATCGAGGCCTATCTGGGAAGGCGGAAGTGGACCCCGCGCGCGGAGACCGGCAGTGCTTGAGGTGCGAGACCTCCACGTCTCCTACGGCGAGATTCGCGCCCTCAAGGGCGTGTCCTTTCAGGTGAGCGAAGGCGAGGTCGTCGCGCTGCTCGGCAACAACGGCGCGGGCAAGACCACGACCCTGAGGGCCATTTCCGGGCTCCTCGCGCCGCGCGAGGGCGACGTGGTCTTCGAGGGCGGCTCGCTGGTGGGCGTCGCCTCCCACTCAATTGTGCGACGCGGCGTCACCCACGTCCCGGAAGGGCGGCGCATCTTCAATCGCCTGAGTGTGCTGGAGAACCTCGAGATGGGCGCCTTCACGCGCTCGGATCCGGCCGTGCGGGAAGACATCGATCGCGTCTTCACCATTTTCACGCGGCTCCAGGAGCGCCGCACCCAGGTGGCGGGCACCCTTTCGGGGGGCGAGCAGCAGATGCTCGCCATCGGCCGAGCCCTCATGGCCAAGCCGCGCCTCCTCCTCCTCGACGAGCCCTCTATGGGGCTGGCCCCCGTGCTGGTCGAACAGATCTTCGAGACCGTCCAGACCATCAACCGCCAGGGAGTGACCATCCTCCTCGTCGAGCAGAACGCGGCCATGGCACTCTCCATCGCCGGGCGCGGCTACGTCCTCGAGACGGGCGGCATCGTGCTGGAGGGCAGCGCGCGGGACCTCGCCGACAATCCCGAAGTCCGCCGCGCCTACCTGGGCGAGGCGTAGCCAACCTGCGCCCCCTCACCCTGCCCTCTCCCCCTCCGGGGGCGAGGGATTCGAACCCCTCTCCCCTCTGGGGAGAGGGCAGGGTGAGGGGGCAGTAGAAGTCAAAGGAGAAACGGCATGATCAGGCAGGGGCTGACCTACGAGGAGCACGAGATCGGAGCAGCGTACGAGACGCTGGGACGAACGGTGACGGAGGCGGATATCTGCGCCTTCGTCAACCTGTGCGGCTTCAACGAGCCCCTGTTCTACGACATGGAATACGTGGCCACCTCGTCGGTGTTCAAGGGCAAGCCCGCCCCGGGCGCCTTCACCTTCTGCCTGTCCGAGGGCCTGGTGATGCAGACCGGCCTCATCCACGGCACGGGCATGTCCTATCTCGGCAGCGACATCAAGATCGTCTCGCCCGTGCTCGTGGGCGATACGCTGCGCGTGCGGGTCGTCATCACCGACAAGCGCGAGACGAAGAAACCCGACCGCGGCATCGTCAGCTATCGCCACGAGGTGCTGAATCATCGCGGCGAGCTGGTCCTCGAGGCGGCGATCAAGCGCATGATCAAGCGGAAGGCCACCCCCGCCGCCTGATGCTCGTCCTTTCCCGCGCCGATCTCGAGCGGCTCCTCGATCCTCCCGCCGTCATCGAGGCGGTCGAGACCGCCTTCCGCGAAGCGGCGGCCGGGCGGGCCGTGGCTCTGCCCCGTGCCGTCCTGCCCATGGCCAAGGGCAGCGTGTACTTCGGCATGATATCCGCGCTGGCGCGACGTCGCGCCCTGGGAGCCAAGCTCATCACCGTGGTGGGCGGCAATCGCGCGCGCGGGCTCCCGACCGTCCACGCCTCCTATGTGCTGAGCGATCCGGACACGGGGGCGCCGCTCGCCTTCATGGAGGCGGGCTTCCTGACCGCCGTGCGCACGGGCGCCGCCTCTGCCGTTGCGGCCAGACTTCTCGCGCGGGCCGATGCCCGGCGGGTCGCCTGCTTCGGAGCGGGCACTCAGGCCGAGTACCAGCTCCGCTGCCTGCAGGCGGTCCTGCCCGTGGAGAGCGTGAGCGTGGTGGGACGCGACCCGGTCCGCGCCCAGGCTTTCGCGGCACGGATGCGCGACGCGCTGGGTGTGCCCGTGGACGTGACGGGGGACCGGCGCGTGGTCATACGGAAGGCCGAGGTCATCACCTGCGCCACCACCTCCGCGCGTCCCATCTTCTCCGGGCGAGATATATCGCCGGGAGCCCATGTGGACGCCGTGGGCGCTTTCAGGCCCGCCACGCGGGAGATCGACAGCGAAGGCATCCGGCGCTCGTACGTGGTCGTGGACACCTACGAAGGCGCGTGGGAGGAGGCGGGAGACCTGCTCATCCCGATCAAGGCCCGGGAGATCACGCGGCGCCACGTCAAGGCGGAATTGGCCGAGGTGGTAACAGGGAAGAAGCCGGGGCGCGCGACCGGCGAACAGATCACGCTCTTCAAGTCCGTGGGCTGGGCGCCCGAGGATGCGGCCACGGCGCGCCTCGCGTATGATCGCGCCATGGCGCAGGGCATAGGCACGGAGGTATTCCTGTGACGGCTCGATCGATCATCGCCCAGATCAACATCTCGCCGGGGGGCGTGCCCAAGCTGCCCGTTCCAGCCGCGCGAGTCACCGAGCTCGGCCTCGAAGGCGAGGCGCATCGCGACCTGGAGCACCACGGCGGTCCCGAGCGTGCGCTCTGTCTCTTCGCCCTCGAGCAGATACGGGCGCTCCAGGCCGATGGGCATCCGGTCTCCCCCGGCACCATCGGTGAGAATCTCACCGTGGAAGGCCTCGACTGGGAGCGGGTGACGCCGGGCTCGCGGCTCGAGCTGGGGGACGGCGTCGTCATCGAGGTCACCCGCTATACCTCTCCCTGCCTCAACATCAAGAAGAGCTTCGCCGACGGCGACATCTCCCGCGTGTCCCAGAAGCGCCATCCAGGCTCGAGCCGCGTGTATGCCCGTGTGCTCAAGACCGGCGCCATCAAGCAGGGAGATGTCGTCCGGCTCCTCGACTCCCCGTGAAGACGGCGGACGCCGTCATCGTGGGCGGCGGCGTCACCGGCTGCTCGCTCGCCTTCGAGCTCGCCGGTCTTGGCCTCAGGCGCATCATCGTCCTCGAGCGGCGCTTCATCGGCTCGGGCGGGACCGGCCGCTCCGTCGGCATCATCCGCCAGCTCTACCCCACGCCGGAGACGACCCGGATGGTGCTCCGCTCCCTCGCCGTCTTCGAGCGCTTCGGCGAGGCGGTGGCCGGCCAGTCCGGCTTCATCCGCTCGGGCGCCCTCATCGGCGTCAACGCGGCGATGCGCCCGTCGCTCGAGAAGGCGCTCGCCCTTCAGCGGAGCCTGGGCGTGCAGGCAGAGATCCTGGAGCCGTCGGAGCTCGGCCGCGTCGAGCCGACCATCGATGCCTCCGCCCTCGGCGCCGTGCTCTACGAGCCCGGCTCGGGCTACGGCGACCCGACGGCCGTCACCGCCGGCTATGCGGAGGCGGCGCGGAAGCGTGGTGTGATCATCGAGCAGGGCCAGGAGGTGATCGCAATCCGCCAGTCGGGCGGACGCGCGACGGGGGTGACTACCGCCTCGGGTGACCAGATCGACGCTCCGATCGTGGTCAACGCCGCGGGGCTCTGGTCGCCTGCCTTGGCTCGCCTTGCCGACGTCGAGTTGCCGATCATCATCGGCCGCCACCCCGTCTTCGTTCTCGAGAGGGATCCCGGCTTCGGCCGCGCCCACATGGTTTACCTCGATCTCGCCGGTGGCAGCTATGTCCGGCCGGAAACGGGCGGGTTGACCCTCACCGGCTCCCTCACCGACGACGAGACGCAGCACCCGATGGATCCCGAGCTCCTGGGATCCGAGCCGGGATTCGACGAGGCCGAGATCGCCCTCGAGCGCACGAGCCGCGCCCTGCCAAAACTGGCCGAGGCCCGCTACGCGCGCGGCTGGGCCGGCGCCTTCGACATCACGCCCGACTGGATGCCCATTCTCGACGAGTCGCCGCTCCGTGGCTTCTTCATCGCCGCCGGCATGTCGGGTCACGGCTTCAAGCTCGCTCCCGCGGTGGGCGAGATGATGGCGGCCCTCGTCACGGGCTCGACGCCACCTGTGAATCCCGCTCCGTTTCGGCTCGCGCGCTTCGCCGATCGCGGGGCGGCGGGAACCTTCGTGTCCTCGTATCTGGGCAACCCGTAAGTCCACCGGGGCTGTCTTGACCCTCTCATGGCGGCGTGTACACTCGGCGCCATGACACCTCCCTCCGCGCGGCAGACTCGTATCGGCGTAGACATCGGCGGCACATTCACGGATCTCGTCTGGGTCGACGACGCCACGGGCGAGGTCCGGGTTGGCAAGCTCCTCACCACGCCCAAGGATCCCTCGCAGGCCGTGGAGCAGGGCGTGGTCACCGTGCTCCACGACGCGGGCCGCCAGGCCGGCGAAGTGCGTGGGGTCATCCACGGGACTACCCTGGCCACGAATGCGCTCATCGAGCGGAAGGGCGCGCGGACGGGGCTTCTCACCACCGCGGGCTTTCGCGACGCGGTCGAGATCGGCCGCGAAGGCCGCTACAACATGTACGACCTCTTCATCGATCAGCCCTCGCCGCTCGTGCCGCGCCACCTGCGCCTCGAAGTGAAGGAGCGCATCATGGCGGGTGGCGGTGTGCTCACTCCGCTCGAGGCGGAATCTGCGCGCATCGCCATCGCCCGTCTCAAGGAGGCGGGCGTGGAGGCGGTGGCCATCTCCCTCCTCCACGCGTACCGCAATCCCGTGCACGAGCGCGCCTTGAAGGACGTCTGCGCCGAGCTCCTGCCCGGCGTGCCCGTGTCCTGCTCGTCGGAGGTGGTCCCGGAGATTCGCGAGTACGAGCGCACCTCCACCACCTGCGCCAATGTCTACGTCATGCCCCTCATGGCCCGCTACCTCGATGATCTCGAACGCAAGCTCCAGGATCTGGGCATACCCGGGCGCTTCTACATCATGCTGTCGGCGGGAGGCGTGGCCACGCCGGACACGGCGAAGCGTGTGCCCATCCGACTCGTCGAGTCGGGTCCGGCGGCGGGGGCGCTGGCTGCCGCACGCATGGCGCGTGAGCTCGGCGAGCCCAGGCTGCTGTCCTTCGACATGGGCGGCACCACGGCCAAGGCCTGCGTCATCGATGGCGGCGAGCCGCTCCTCGCCCGCGAGTTCGAGGTCGCGCGCGCCGACCGCTTCAAGAAGGGCTCGGGACTGCCCATCCGCGTGCCCTGCATCGAGCTGATCGAGATCGGCGCGGGCGGCGGATCGCTGGCGCGCGTCGATCGCATGGGCCTCCTCAAGGTGGGCCCGGAGAGCGCCGGCGCCGATCCCGGTCCGGCCTGCTATGCGCAGGGCGGGAAAGTGCCCACGGTCACCGACGCCGATCTCCTCCTGGGCTATCTCGATCCCGGCTTCTTCCTGGGCGGTCGCATGCGCCTCGACGTGGACGCGGCGAGGCAGGCGGTGGAGGCGACGGTGGCCCGCCCCATGGGGCTGACGCTGACCGATGCTGCCTGGGGCATACATCGCGTGGTGAACGAGAACATGGCGGGGGCGGCGCGCGTGCACGGCATCGAGCGCGGCAAGGACCTTCGCGCCTATCCCCTGTTCGCCTTCGGCGGCGCGGGCCCCGTGCACGCCTGGCAGGTGGGACGCATCCTCAAGGTGCCGCGCGTCCTCGTGCCCTTCGGAGCGGGCGCCATGTCCGCCTACGGGCTTCTCGCCGCTCCCCTCGCCTTCGACTTCGTCCGCACCGCCTCCCAGCGGCTCGACGCCGCTGACTGGTCGCAGATCAATCGCCTCTACGAGGAGATGGAAGCGGAAGGGCGCGCCATCCTGCGGGGTGCGAGCGTCCCCGAAGACAAGGTACGGATACGTCGCACGGCCGAGATGCACTATACGGGTCAGGGACACGATGTCGAAGTCGAGATGCCCGCGGGAACGCTGGCGGCCGCCAGCCTCGGCCCCATCACCGAGCGATTCGAGGCGGCCTACCGCGCGCTCTACAGCCGCATTCCGATGGGCGTGCCCATGGAGATGCTCAACTTCCGCGTCGTGGTCGCAGGCCCCTTGCCGGACATCTCCGTCTCCGGCGCCAGCCCCGGCGCAGCCTTGCCCACCGCCGTCACGCCCACACTGAAGGGAGCGCGCAAGGCGTTCTTCCCTGAAGCGGGGGGCTACGTCGACACGCCCGTCTACGATCGCTACGCCCTCACCCCGGGCGCGGCGTTCGCCGGCCCTGCCATCATCGAGGAGCGCGAGTCCACCACCGTGGCCGGCCCCGGCGCCCGCGTACGGGTCGACGGTCGGCTGACCCTGATCCTCGAGTCCGGGGAGGCCTCGTGATGGATCCCATCACCCTCGACATCTGCTGGAGCCGGCTGATCGGCGTGGTCAACGAGCAGGCGGCGGCCCTCATGCGCACCTCTTTCACGTCCATCGTGCGCGAGGCGGGCGACCTCTCGGCGGGCGTCTTCGACCGCCGGGGCTGGATGGTCGCCCAGGCGGTGACGGGAACGCCGGGACACATCAACTCCATGGCCCTGGCCATGAAGCACATCCTCGACGTCTATCCGGTAGAAGCGAATGGGCCCCTCGACGCGTGGCAGCCCGGCGACGTGGTCATCACCAATGACCCGTGGAAGACGTCAGGGCACCTCAACGACGTCACCATCTGCAATCCCGTGTTCCGGGGGCGCGATCTCGTGGCCTTCTTCGCCTCGACCTGCCATTCGGCCGACATCGGCGGCCATGTGCTCTCCGCGGAGGCGCGCGAGGTCTACGAAGAGGGGCTCTTCATCCCCATCATGAAGCTCTATGAAGGCGGCAAGCTCAGCCGTCCTCTCGAGGCCATGATCCGCGCGAATGTCCGCGTGCCCGACCTCGTCATGGGCGACTTCCACGCCCAGATCGCGGGCGGCACGGTGGGCGGCGACCGGCTGACCGAGTTCATGGAAGAGTTCGGACTGGAGCGACTCGAGCCGCTCGCCGACGAGATCGTCTCCCGCACGGAGCGGGCCATGCGCGAGGCCATCGCCAGACTCCGGCCCGGCGTCTACGAGTACTCGATCACCTCGGACGGCTACGGCGAGCCGCTGACCGTGAGGTGTCGCTGCGAGATCACGGGCGACAGTCTCTGGGTCGACTTCACGGGCTCCTCGCCGGCGAGCCGCCGCGGCGTCAACGTGGTGATGAACTACACGGAGGCCTACACGACCTACGGCGTCAAGGTCATCGTCAGCCCCGACGTGCCGAACAACGAGGGCGCCTTCCGCGTGCTCCGGATCACCGCCCCCGAGGGCAGTATCCTCAACGCGCGGCATCCCGCGCCCGTGGCCGCGCGCCACGTGGTGGGCCATTTCCTGCCCCACGTCGTCGCGGGCGCGCTCGGACAGGCCTTGCCCGATCGCGTCATGGCCGAGGGCTCGGCGAATATCTGGGGGATACAGCTCTCCGGCAAGGACAGGACGAAGCAGCCCTTCGTGTATACCTTCTTCGGCTCGGGCGGTACGGGGGCGCGGCCGACCAAGGATGGGCTCTCCGCCACCGCCTTTCCTTCAGGGGTGCTCGGGACGCCCGTGGAGGTAGTCGAGACGCTGGCCCCCCTGCTCGTCGAGCGCAAGGAGCTCCGCGACGGCTCGGGGGGCGACGGCCGCTTCCGGGGCGGCCTCGGCCAGGCCCTGGCCTTTCGCGTGCTCACCGACGACCCGGCGACCTGCTCTGTCTTCTGCGACCGCACCGTCGTCCCCGCCCAAGGTTTCTTCGGCGGCCAGCCCGGCGCGAGGGGCGAGCTCCTGATCAACGGGACCGCGCCCGAGAATCCGAAGGCCGAGCAGCTGATACAGCCGGGCGACCTGATCGAGCTGCTCATGCCGGGCGGCGGCGGCTACGGGCCGCCCGCGGAGCGCGATCCCGCGCTGAAAGAGCGTGACCGGCTCGAGGGCTACGCGGTTTCGTAGCGCCTCAGGGGCGTCCCTCGATGGCGATGTCCAGGAGGTAGGCCCGGCCCGCGCCGAGCGCGGTGTCGAGAGCGGAGCGCAGCTCGTCGGGCTTGCTCACACGCGCCGCCTCCACCCCCATGCCGCGCGCCATGTCCACGAAGCCCAGATCGGGAGACACGAGATCCATGTTCGGGTAGCCGCGGTCGGGCTTGGCGCCGAAGCGCTGGCGATAGGTGTCCATGTTGTGCTTGAGGATGCGGTACTCGCGATTGTTCAGAATCAGGAAGACCACCGCGAGGTCGTGATGCGCCGCCGTCCAGAGCGCCTGGATGCTGTACATGGCCGAGCCGTCCCCCGAAAGCGCGACTACCGGACGATCCGGATGGGCCAGCTTCACCCCCAGCGCGCCGGGGAGGGCCTGGCCGATGCCCCCGCCGCGCGCGCCGACATACGAGCCCGGGCCGTCGAAGTCGACCGTGCGGGCGAGGTCGATGCTGGCGGTGATGGATTCGTCGACCACGATGGCGTCTCCGGGCAGGGCGGCCTCGATCTCGGCCACGAGGCGTGGCACGGAGATCGGCGCCTGATCCCAGCGCTTGGCCGCCCGCGCGCGCTGGGCCTGGGCGTCCTCCGTCTTGAGCGCGCGGAGAGCCTCGTTACGCCGGGCCGCGGCATCGCGAAAGCCGGGGCCCGCGCTTCGCTCGACGGCCACCCGGAGCGCCGACAGCGCGGCGTGGGGGTCGCTCACCAGCCCCACGCTCACGGCAATGTTGTGGGCCAGGCGCTCGGGCGACCCCTCGACCTGTATGGCGACAGCGTCCGCGGGCAGCGGTGAGCCGGGGGCGTACCAGACCTCCTCGAAGAAGGGCCCGCCCACGAGCAGCACGACGTCCGCGCCGTCGAGCGCCTTGCGAATGCCGACCGTGTCGAAGGGCAGGCCGAGGCGGAAGTTCGCGTGCGCGCTCGGCAGGACCTGCTTCGCGCGAATGCCTTCGCACCATACGGCCGCCCCCAGCAGCTCGGCGAGGGCCGACAGCTCGGCGGCCGCGCCCGCCGCGTCGTCTCCCACCACGATGGCCGGGCGCCGGGCTCGCATCAGCAGCTCCACCGCTGCCTGGACGCCCCCGGAATCGGGGGCCGGCGAGCGGTAAAGGTCGCCGGGCGGAAACGGGGCGAGGTTGGTTTCCTGCTCGAGCACGTCGATGGGCAGGGCCACGAACACGGGACCGGCGGGCGGGTCGGTGGCGATCTTCAGCGCCCGGTGCATGATCAGCGCGAACTCGTCGGCGCGTTCGACCTGGACGCTCCACTTGGTCAGCGGCGCGGCCATCGCCACCAGATCGTGGCCGAGCACCGGGCCGCGCAGGCGGAGGCGCGTGTCCTGTTGCCCCGCCGTCACCACGAGAGGCACGCGGGCCTTGAAGGCGTTGTAGAGCATGCCGAGGGCATTGCCGAGCCCGGGCGCAACGTGAACATTGACCACCGCCGGCTTGCCGCTCGCCTGGGCGTAGTAGCTCGCGGCGCCCAGGGCCACTCCCTCGTGCAGGGTCACGATGTAGCGGAGCTGCGGGTAGTCGAGCAGCGCATCCAGGATGGGGCTCTCCGTGGTCCCGGGATTGCCGAAGATGTGGCCCACCCCGTGGGCGATGAGGCTCTCCATGAAGACGTGCTTGCCACGCATCCGCTCTCTCCTCTCTCCCGGCCTGGGGAACCTATCGATCCGTTCGTGCCGGAACCTGCTCCGCACCGCGCTTGAGGTCGTAGAGCTCGAGCCCGCCCGCGGTCCTCGCCTGCCCTCGGCTCGAAGAACCGCCCGATTCGTCGTCGGAGGAGACACCCGCGCGCCATAGCGCCGCATCGACCCGCGTGCCGTGTTCGCGTATCCACTCGGCGACGGCTTTCCCTGCCCCCGCCGCGCCCATGCGTCGATCGATGAGCGAGAGGTCGCCCTGCGTGGCGAAGCGCACCTGGTTGGCGGCAACCAACTGGGCGAGCTTCTCCGGCGTGAGAATAGGGTCGAGCCCGTGGAAGCCGCCCATGGCCATGACCGGCTCGCCCGTCTCGATGATGATGGGCGCGGCGACGCGCGTGGTGGACGTGGCGAACAGGTAGCGCTCGCCCTTCCGATTGCTCTCGAGAAACGCGATGAGCTTTCGGTACCATGCGGCGCGACCGCGCTGATAGGCGGCGGTTCCCGTCTCGCCCGGAGCGAGCCGCGCCAGGTCGGCGGAGGGCAGAACGGGAATGCCCTTCACGAGGACGCTGCTGAGCGCCCACGCCGTGGGAGTGACGAGCAGCGCGAGCAACCCCACGGTGAGGCCGCCCACGACCATGGCGCGGCGTACCGGTTCCCACGCGTGGACACGCGTCAAGAGGAAGAGCCCGGCCGCCGCCGCGAAGGCGCCGACCGCGAGCGCAGCGTGGAGCCGATGGCGCCAGTCTCCGGGAGGAAGCGCGAGGCCGACGGCGCTCCTCTCGATGTAGAGCTGCCACGCTGCGGTGGCGAGCAGCGCGGCGGGCACGAGCGTAGCGAGCCAGCCCCCGCGCACACAGACTGCCCAACATATCCTGACTCCGATGCCGGCCAGCGCGGCCAGGGGCGGCGCCATGAGCACGAGGTAGTAGTAGTAGTGGAAGATCCCGCCCGCATAGCTACAGACGACGCCGTAGGTGAATGCCCAAGCAACCCAGAGGAGCAGCGACATCTGCACCGGATCGAGGGGTAGCCGCCGACCCGTCCCGAGGAAGGCGGCGGTGACACCGAGAAGGGCCAGGGGCAGGAACCAGCCGACCTGGCCCGCGAGCTGGCCATTGGCCAGACGAAGGGTGCCCACCGGCGTGCGCACGAAGAGCCTCGCCCATCGCCCTCCGGAACCCTGGCTGGTCCGTTCTCCGGATGAGACCCCGGCAGGTCCCGAGCCGGTGGCGCCCACGCTGGCGTTGCCCACGCTGGCGTTGCCCACGCCGGCATTGATGGTAGGGCGCGAGAGCCTGACGAAACGGCCGAGGCCGTTGTGGTCCACGGCCAGCTCCACCATCGAGTTGCGCTTGGTGCTGCCCGCGAACGGCCGGCGGTCAGGTGGGGTGAGGTCGTAGACCACGGCCCAGGAGAGAGACAGGGTCACGAGCACGACGCCCGCCACGGAGAGGTCGGCAATGCGCCGTCGCCACCCCAGGGGCGCACCCAGGGCATAGACGAGCGCGAAGGCGGGGAGCACCACGAAGGCGGCGAGCATCTTGACGTTGAACCCCAGGCTGATCAGCGCGGCGGACAGCATCAAGAGCCACCGGCTCCCTCCCTCCGCCGCCACGAGAAGCGCCCAGGCGGCCAGGAGCAGGACGAGCACGAGGCAGCTCTCGGTATTGTTCGAGCGATCCGTGGCCACGCTCACCGGCATGACGGCAAGGAAAAGCCCCGCGAGCAATCCGGCCCACGCGCCGAGGCGCCGGCGGACGAGATAGTCCAGGAGCGCCACCGCCGCCACGCCTTCCACCACCTGGGGCAGGAGCACGGTGAGCCCATGAAAGCCGAAGAGCTTCACGGCCAGGGCCTGGAGCCACAGGGCCACCGGCGGCTTGTCCACCGAGACGAAACCCGTCGGATCGAAGGCGTTGTAGAAGAAGGCGTGCCAGCCGGAGGCGATGCTGCGGACAGCGGCGGCATAGTACTCGTTGTCGTAGCCGTTCTGATCCAGGCGCCACAGCCGCAGGGCGGCGGCGAGGACGAGGATGGCGGCGCGAGCTATCTGGACGAGCATGTGAGTCCAGACCCTAGCACAGAGGACGACTGTGCTACACTCGCGACCCAATTGAACGGTCACCGCCGACCCGCCGGATCAATCAAGACGTGGAGGAGGACCCCCGCATGCGACGTGTGATCGGACTGGACTATCTGGCGTTCGGGCTGGCGCTCGGGCTCGCGCTCGTGGCTCTGCTCGCGGCCGCGCCCGCCTCTCACGCCCAGGCGCCGAAGGAGATCGTCATCGGCGTCATCTATCCGATGACGGGCAATCTCGCCCAGCTCGGCATCGATTCCGTCACCGCCATCCGGATGGCGGCGGATCAATACAACGCCAAATCGGAGCTCAACCTGCCCTCGATGAAGAAGAGCACGGACGGGCTGCCCGGGCTGGGCGGCGCCAAGATCCGACTCGTGGTCGCCGACCACCAGGGCAAGCCGGACGTGGGCCAGGCCGAAGCGGAGCGCATGATCACCCAGGAGAAGGTCACGGCCATCATCGGCGCCGTCTTCTCGAGCGTGACGGCCACCGCGAGCCAGGTCGCGGAGCGTTACGGCGTGCCCTTCATGAACGGTGAGTCCTCCTCACCTACCTTGACCGAGCGCGGCTTCAAGTGGTTCTTCCGGACCTCGCCGCACGACGGCCACTTCTCTCTCGCCATGTTCGAGTTCATCAAGGAGTTCGAGAAGAAGAAGTCGCTCAAGTTCAAGACGGTGGGCCTCATGCACGAGGACACGCTGTTCGGGGTGGACTCCGCCAAGACCCAGGACGAGCTGGCCAGGAAGTACGGCTACGAGGTGCTTCTGAACATGGCCTATCGCGCCAAGACCACGAGCCTCGACGCCGAGGTGGGCAAGCTCAAGAGCGCCAACCCCGACGTGTTTCTGCCCACGTCCTATACCTCGGACGCCGTGCTCTACGTCAAGACGGCCAAGACCCTCGACTACGTCCCCAAGATGCTCATCGCTCAGAATGCCGGCTGGGTCGATCCCGCCTTCGTCCAGGAGATGAAGGGCGAGATCGAGGGGCATATCACGCGCTCGCCCTTCGCCCTCGACCTCCAGGCCAAGAAGCCGCTCATCCGCCAGGTCAACGAGCTCTTCAAGAAGCAGAAGGACAATCCGGGCGGGCGTGACATCTCGGAAGCGCCCGCCCGCGCCCTCACCGCCTTCACCGTGCTCATCGACGCCATCAACCGCGCCAAGTCGACCAATCCCGAGGACATCCGCAAGGCCCTCGTGGCCGCCAGCATTCCCGCGGATCAGCTCGTCATGCCGTGGACCGGGGTGCGCTTCGACGAGAAGGGGCAGAACACCGGTATCCGCGCCATCCTGCAGCAGATCCAGAAGGGCGCCTACGCAACCATCTGGCCCTTCGACCTCGCCGCGGCCGAGGTGATGTATCCCCTGCCCGGCTACAAGGAGAAGAAGTAGGCGAGCGCAGCATGCCTGATGTGGTCGGCTGGAGGGCGAAGCTCGGCGTCATCGTGCCGTCGACCAACACGGTGGTCGAGCACGACTTCAACCGGATGGCGCCCCCCGGGGTGACGTGCCACGCGGGGCGCATGTACATCGAGCACCCGGTGCTCGACTCGGACGCGGCCTTCGAGGCCATACTCGGTGAGATCCGCGGCTCCATCCGCACGGCCATCCGCGACGTCATGACCTGCGCGCCCGATTACCTCGTCATGGGCATGTCGGCGGAGACCTTCTGGGGCGGAGTCGAGGGCAATACGGCCTTCATCGAGCGCGTCCACGCCCAGTCGGGCCTG
>WNFS01000108.1_pt1 | contig 54930 bp, 50 predicted proteins | sample 5400141 | NCBI WGS metagenome assembly WNFS01 (sample SAMN13153358, study PRJNA577476) | soil metagenome | isolation source: 60 cm saprolite under Madrone tree | place: USA:California | collected 2016-06-14
CCCATGGTCTGTTTCAGACCATGCGGCACGATTTCCATGCTCATCTCTACGGCGTCGGATTCCGTGTCGGTAAGCGCCTTGGCCAGCAGCGTCAGCTTGCCGACCTGATCAGCGCGCACGCGCCAATCGACGCGATGCTCGCCGTTTTGCTTGATGGTCACGGTTTCATTGGGCGCATCCAACAACTGCGCGCCGTTGAGATCGAGCGAAATCTTTGTAGATTTATCACTCTTCAGGAAGTTATGCACCACGCCTGAGATCGTCACCGTGTCGCCTTCGGTTAAGAAGCGCGGCATCTCGAGACGCATGATCACGTCTTTGCGCGCGATCGTTTTTTGCACTGCTGAGCCGACGCGCGTGTCGGCCGTAACGGCCCGGGCCGTCGCCCGCCAGGTGGTCAAGTTGTCGGGCAGTTTGAAACTGACCGTGGCTTTGCCATCGCCGCCGGTAACGACGTCCGGTTGCCAGAAAGCCGTGTCTTTGAATTCGCGCCGGATCGTAGGTTCGGCATACGAGCTCTCGTTCTTAAAGTCGGCCAGTTGATAACCGGATTTGTTGCGCGCCAGGTTTGCTGGCTTGTCGCCCGCGTACCCGGTGAACGTGTAATGAATCGCGAGACTGGTCTGCACCTGGTCATAGCGCTTGCCGTAAAACTCACGCTTGATGTTGCCAGCGGTCTCGGCCTGAATGCTGTAGATCGCTTCGTCAATAATGCCGAGGCTCACTTCCGCGTTCGCGGCGGGCGAACCGTCTTCGTTGCGCGCCAGGATCGTATAGGACGCGACATCACGCGGCTTGAATTCTTTTTTGTTCGGCACAATGTCGAGCTTTAGCATCTTGTCGCGCGCGGGCACGGCCAGTAGTCGGCTCTGGTTGTACATGTCGCCGTCTTTGACGAACGAAATGTCGAGATAGACATTCGGTTCATATTTGCGATCGATCGGCACATCGATCACGATGCTGCGGCCCGTCGCGTCGATCTGCCGAATGGTCATCACGTTCGAAAGTTCCGTCGTCACTAATAGGTGGGCTTTGTCCGCTGGCAGCATGGCCAGCACGTGGGCTGTCTCGCCCGGCTGGTAAGACTTTTTGTCGGGCACAAGTTTGATCGACTTCTCGTCAAAGTCCTTGAATTCAAAATCCGACCATTCGCCCTTTTTGTCCGGGGCATAGAACGACCCACCACGATTTACGATCTGTTTGCCGTCTTCGTTGACGATCGCCTTGACGTAAATGCTGCCCGGCGATGGCACCGTAAAATCATAAGTCGCATTGCCCTGGCTGTCCGTGTTCACATCCGCCGATGCCAGCTCGCGTTCGTGCAGAATGTAATCGGTCGTCTTATACTTATACCCGTTGTTCTCTTCTTCCTTCTCGACCTTCTCCCATTTCTGTTCGATGAACTTGAGGGTGACTTTCTCAGAGACTGGCTTGCCGGCATAGTCAGCCGTCTTAACTTTGACCTTGGCCGCGTCGCCCTGGTAGTAGAGATAGCGTTCGGGATAAGCATCCGCGACAGTTTTGCCGCGCGTGCCAATGAACGACGCCGCGCCCTGCATTTCACGTCGCGATGCGTCTGTCACCTGGGCCTCGAGGCGATACGAATAATCCCACTCATCTTTCTCCTCGGGTTTTGGCACCTCGAACTCGACGGCCATCTCGCCGCGCGAATTCATTACGCCCTCGCCCTCGGTGACCATATCGTTTCCGTAATAACCGCTGTCCTCTTCGTCGCCGCCTTCGTTCTCAGGTCCGGCCGCATCGTCGAACTCGTCGCTCGAATCGTTGCCCCACCACCAGTGGTAATAGCGCTGCTTGTAGATGTAGTAATGCACGTCGGCGTTCGTGACCGGCGCGCCAAAAAAGTAGTTGGCCGAGACATTGAACTTCACTTTCTCGCCTACGGCCGCGAATTCTTTCGGGCCTTTGACGGTGACTTTGAATTCGGGCTTCTTGTATTCCTGAACCTCGAAGTAGCCGCTGGATTTTGCTTCGCCCACCGCGGCGGTGATGTTGTAACTGCCCAGTGGCGCTTCATCCGCGATGTCGATCTCGCCACTGAAGGTGCCGCGACTTGAAAGCGGTAATTCCTTATCGAAAAGTTTTCCGTTGTTGGGGTCCTCGACCGTGACGTTGACGGTCTTACTGTCGAGCAACTGATATCCATTGCGTCCCCATTGACGCAGAATCCCTTTGAAATAAACTTTCTGGGCGGGACGATAGATGGGCCGGTCGGTATAGATATAGCTGGTGAGATCTTCGCCGGAGAAAACGTCGTCTTCGCCGCCCTCGCCGCCAAAGTAAAATGATTCGACATCCGAAATGACAAAGTTATCGCGCTCGTGCGCCATGATTAGATAGGCATTCTTGTTTTGGGCTTCAGGGTCGACGTCCTCGGGCGGGACTTCATCGTTCTTCGTATCCGGCTTGATCTCGGTTTTGAACACACCGCTCTTGTCGGTTGCTCCGGTGGCGAGTGTGACTTTCGCCTTAGTGACTTCGACGCTGACTCCTTCATGAGGCGCGCCGGATTTGCGATCGACGACATAGACGACAACCTGGCCGTCCTTCGTCGTCTTTTCAATCATGGTGAGGTTAGTAACAATGGCGATCGAGTAAGCGCGCAAACCTCCGTTCACGGCCTCGACCAGATAGACGCCCGGTTCCTGTTTCCCAAGCGACACCATGCGGCTGTCGTAAGTATTCTCGAGCGGCGGCAGCTTCTCGCGCCAATCCTTGACCTTTTGATCGGGATTCAAAAGCGGTACACGCGCATAATCGGTAGCAACGTTGAGCGGGGTTTGTTCCGGCGCCTGTTCCTTACGGAATTTTTGATTGAAGGTCTCGCGATGCTCCTTCAGCAGGTGCGTGCGCACGTAATCTCTGACGGCCGAGAATAGGGAAGTCTTCAGGCGATGGGTGCGCTCCAAAATTGAAATCCGGCTGCCGTAACCCTGCGAGACTGCTTCCTTTTCCTTCTCGCCCATTTGATGTGGGTCGTCGAGTTGCTTAAAAAACTTGCTCGGGTCTTTAACTCGATAGACGCGAAAGTCCAGATATTCGACATTCTGATAGCTGGCCCAGAGACGCGCTATTTCGTTCGGCGAATAACTACGATTGGTGGTCAGCGAGAAGTACGGCTGGCTGCTGGCAATCGTGGCGGCCGGCGGCGCGGCCTCGGTGGGTGCTTTGGCTGCTCGCGATCGAATCACATTAAAGCCAAAAGCCGAGGCAACGACGATCACGTAGATTGCCGCAGTCGCCAGATAGCGGGGCAGACGCGAATTAGTTTCAGACACCTTCGATATCCTCCAGAGAGGCACTCAACGAAAAGACCTCACCACAGAGACACAGAAATCACACAGAGGGCCACTAAGCTCTTCTCCGTGAACCTCTGTGCATCCTCTGTGTCTCTGTGGTGAAATATTCATTTGCAACCCTTCAACGAGGAGCATCACTGTAAGATCTTCAATCTATAAAATCCCAAAAAATTCTTGTTACTCTCCACCGGCCGCCAACGCGGATCGGGATGATGGTCAAGAACTGAAAGCTGGACTTTCTTTACTGTTCCCTCGTCTGTCGGCGACGAGCCCGTGTGATAGACGACCCAGTCCTGGCCGCCATTGGGGGCGATGTGTGGCGAGCCCAGCATTACCATTACGTGATAGGGAAACTTCTGCACCCAGGGCTGATAGAAAAAAAGCAGATCGCCGGACTGAGCTTCGCGCCGATCACGACTGACAAATACGCTATTGAAATTCTTCAGCGAGCGGCCGTCCGCAAACTCGGAAAATCTGCCGTTCCGCAAATCGCTTTCATGAAACGCCCCAAAGTCGGTGCGAAAGATTTTCTCGCCGAGCGGGTTCTGGCTGAGATCAAATCCGGACACGTCCGGCGCTACGGTTTCATAGCCCGGCCCCATTTTTTGAAACCAGATGCGATCGTGACGACGCAGCGCCTCGCGCATCGCAAACCGGACCAGCCCGGCGCAGTCGCGTTGTTCGGCGTTCCATTGATCGCTTAACTGATAAAACTGGGTCTCGGCGATCGCCGTGAACCAACGGCGAAAGTTGTCGCGATCCTGGAACGTATGCAACTCAGCCGCGTCCGGTATGCCGTCGTTGTCTGAATCGATCAATGCCGCTTCGGAAGCGGCCGGTTTGATTCCGCCCGGTTCCTTTACTTCTATCTGGGTTCTGCCTGCTGTCTTCTTACTGACTGCGCCGCGTCCACCTTCGGGACCGCGCGAGTGCGCCAGCAAACGAGTGAAACCCCACGCCAACACCGCCAGCAGAACCAGAACGATGCTCGCCGTTGTCACCGTCCGCTTGGATAGGGCATGCATTTGATTGGGGATCAGCATTGCTGACAATTAATACGTCGGATATGTCTAAAGTGGCACGCGGATGCTATCACGTATCCCGCGGGCCAACCACTGTAATAATGGGGCTTGCTACGTCATCGACAAGTGTGGATTCCCTCACTCGCGCGCCGCATGCTAAGCTGCGCACAATTGCGCGAACCCTGGTCCTGCGACTGCGGGACGGAACCATGAGCGATAGCGACCGGGTTTGAGGCTAAGGAGATTCTGTATTGAGATGATCCGCTTGCTAGCGCAAGCGGTTCCGTATCGAGATGCCAAAAGAAAACGCCAATCCCGACGCCATTCTTGAAGCCATCAAGCGGGTTGAGATCGTATCCGAACTGCTCGAAGAAAAAAACAAGAACAATCTGAAAATGATTGCTGAGGGAAAGGTCTCGGGCGGCAAGCAGATCGGTCCCTACGCGCGATTGCTTACATACGCTCCGGGCGAAGCGATCATCAGCGAGGGCGAGTGGGGCGGAAACACTTTTTATATTTCCGTAGCGGGCGACCTGCACGTCTTTGTCGCTGACGAGTCGGGTGAAAGAAAGAACGTCGGCACGGTGCCACCGGGAACCTTGTTTGGCGAAATGTCGATTCTGGCCGGCATTCCCCGCAACGCCACCATCGCTGCCGCTCCCGCCGGCGGCGAAGTAACGATTCTGGAAATGGTCCGGCCGGCCCTCAGACTCCTGAGGTCATTAAAAAAATTCGCTGAGAAAGTTGACGCAACTTATCGCCTGCACGGCCTGGGAAATGCGATTACTACAATCCATGAAGAGGCCGGCGGGGCCCTGAGCGCCGTCGAACTGGTGGCCCTCGGCAATCTGGCCCAGTTCATGGTCTATGGCAAGCACCACCTCCTGGTCGAAGAAGGGAAGCCGATTGATAGACTCTTCTTGATTCGCACCGGCTGGGTGCGCCGCGTGCGCGGAGTTCCGCTTTATAAAGACATCACTGAAAGCCCCGGACCGATCGTGCTTGTTCCCGAAGATTTTCTTGGCGCCGGCAACTGTCTGGGATTGGAGGCGCTCAGCGGCCAGTCAACCTGGCAATACTCGGCAGACCTGATGGCGCGGACTGAGGTGGTAGAGATTCCGCTGGTCGAGTTGCGCGCGGATCGTGAACTCTGCGAGCGGGTGCAAAAAGCCTTCGCGGCCTTTTCGGTCGCCGACGACGATACAAGCCTGCGAGCGCGGGCTGAAACCAAAGTTCTGGCTGCCGCCGAAAAAGAGATCTCAACCGGCATTGTGGACGCGGTCAATCTGCTGGTAATGGACATGGACCTCTGCATACGCTGCGGCAATTGCTCACTGGCCTGTCACAAAGTCCATGGACAATCACGCCTCTTGCGACGCGGCATACACATTGAACGTCCTCAAGAAATTGGGAAGAAACGAATTCAGCACGTGCTGGCTCCTTCAGTGTGCATGCATTGTAAGGATCCTGAATGCCTGACCGGCTGTCCCACCGGCGCGATCTTCCGCGATCCAAAAGGAGACGTGGACATCAATACGCACACCTGCATCGGTTGTTTCGATTGCGCGACCCAATGTCCTTACAACGCGATCACGATGGTACCGCGCGGGGGCTCGCCCACTGTGCCGCTGGATTTGAAGAGCCGAATAAACAGTCTGTTCAGCTTTAATGTTCAGAAGCCGGCTGCAGCCGTCGAAAGCGACGACATGGTGGCAATCAAGTGCAATCTCTGTGAAAGCACGCCGTTGAATCCAGACGGCGCTGCGCGTCCGGCTTATTCATGTGAAGAGAACTGCCCCACCGGCGCTCTGGTCCGGGTCAACCCGCAGGAGTATTTCGGCGAGATTGAAAAAACGCTTGGTTTGGTTTTCCGCGATCAGACGCATGCCATCGGTCGCAACATTCATAAGAGCGATCCGGTCGCCAGGGTCTGGCACTTAAGCGGCGCGCTGGTGACCATCGCAATCGCGGGTCTGATGGGCTGGGCGGTCTGGCATTACGGATTCAACCAGCATCTGCGCGGAACGTGGTTGACGATGCGTTGGGTGACGGGGCTCGTTGGTCTGGTGGGAATTGCCGGAGTAATGACCTATCCGGTGCGCAAACCAGTTTATCGCAAGCGCGCCGGGGCCCTGCGTTACTGGCTGCTGGCGCATATCTATCTCGGAGTTCTCGCGGGGATCGTCCTGCTTATGCACGGCGGAAGTCACGGAGGCAGTTGGTTGACCTCGGTGTTGATGCTCTGGTTTGACGCCGTTATAGTGACCGGGCTATTCGGCTTGTTTTGTTATGTAGTCGTTCCCCGCATCATGACCAGTATCGAGGGCGATCCATTGCTGATCGAGGACCTGGAAGGACGCCGGGCAGAATTGCGCGAAGAGTTGGCGAAGATCGGCACTCAATCCGAACCGCAAGTTCGCGACTTGATTGAACGCAGCGTGCGCCGCTATTTCTCCTCGTTGCGGTATCTCCTCAGACAATATCTGCACCGTGAAGAGTTGACGGCTTCATTGGCGAAAGCACGCCTGCAATTCAAAGCCGAAATGGGAACCCTCGACAGCAAAGAAAATCGGAACTTGTTTCTGAAGGCAATTGAGCGCAGCGCCACGCTCCGGCGAGTGGAGGCGCTGATCTATCTCCACCGCCTCCTGAAAGTGTGGCTGGCGCCGCACGTTATTTCAACGTCGATCATGTTGGCTCTGCTAGTGGTGCATATTGTGCAGGTGATCTTTTTTAAGGTGAGGTAGTTGTAATTCGTCAGTGGTCAGGTGTCAGTAGTTAGTTGTTCGCTTTCCTTTGATTCTGGACGCGCATGGAACTCCTCGAATACGAGCGAAACAACTGACAACTATCAATTGACTACTGACTAACCAGGATGCAAGCCACCTTCATCATCATCCGCGAGGACCTGCAGGTTGATCCGGTAACGATCGTTGCCGAGGGCTTGCTGGTCGGTCGTCTTCCTACCTGTGAATTGCTCCTGAACCATCCGTCAGTTTCACGTCTGCACGCCGGCATCACGAGCGTGGAAGGCGACTACTACATTCGAAATCTGCGGCGCGGCAATCCAATCATGCTCAATGGCGTGCCGTTTGAAGAATACGGAGCCCTGGCCGACGGCGATGTAATCGGTATGGGTCCTTTCGCTCTCAATATCCACCTCGTGCAAGGCGCACTGGCGATCAATGTGTCGCTGCAAATCGCCGCGACGGCGAGCGATGCAGTAGTGCGCAGGGAAGCCTCGGGCTTTTGGGACTTGCCGACCACCGTGCACCTGGAATTGCCAAGTACACCGCCCGAGGGCGAGCTCGCACCAGCGACACACAAAAAACCGCCGCCCAGAAAGGCAAAGCCGGCAGCGTCCAGCTCGAAGGCCCTGGATGTTTTTTGGGACAAGCGGATTACCAGCGCTACCAAGACGGTCAAGCCGTCCCCGCTTTTTCCACTTACCGGCCGGCCAAGTGGCAAGGCGCAATCTGTCTGGACTCCCACCACCGACCTGAAGCGGCGCTGGCCGGTCTCGGTAATGCTGTGGGGCGCGATTCCGATAGGCTTACTGGCAGTGGCGGGCGCGCTCTTCTATGCGCCGGCATTTGCTCCGGCGCCAATTTCCGACGCACATGCCAGAGCCAGCATGATTTTGTCGCCTGCGGTGGCGAATCATGCGAACGCTGGATCGTGCACTTCGTGTCATGCTCTCAGAACCAGCATGGAAGCGAAGTGCACGTCGTGCCATACGACTGATGCTTTCGTGGCGACAGTGATTCAGCCCCACATGAATGCTGGGATCGTTTGTATCGCGTGTCACAGCGAGCACCGCGGGGTCGAGTTCAGTGCCATGGACGCCGCCCTGCTTTCCTGTTCCCAATGCCATAGCGACAATAACCAGACTCTCTTTAACGGGAAGAAGGTCGGCACTCCGCATGGCGGCACGTTTGGCTATCCAGTGATCGATGGGCAATGGAAGTGGGCCGGGTTTGATCCCGAAGAGTTGCTCCAGAGAAAAACCAATCTGAAGCTGGAGCGCTTAACGAGCGACAGCGAAAATCAATGGCGCAGCAAACAGTTCCATGCCGTGCATCTATATCGAGTGAAAGCTGTGGGTGGCCTTCCGGGTAACAAAGAAGGAGAGCTGAGCTGTTCGAGCTGTCATAATTCCTTCAACGATCTGGTCACTCCGCGCACCACCTGTAGCAAATGCCACAACGGTCAAACTGATCTGCGCGCGGGTCGTCAGGTGATTGCTTCCGACAAGCCCAACTGCACCTCATGCCATATTCAGCACCGTCTGGACCAACGTCATTGGAATCCGAGTTTGATGACAATGCAGTGATTTGGGGTGCGACGGCAGAGCGAAGCGGCGACGGCGCTTTGGATGTCCGACAAACTTTTCAGTTTGTTGTGAACCGCAGCCGGTACTATTTTAGGTGTTAACGACAAACCGAAGTTTGTCGGACAGCGTCCACATTCACTTTGCGACGTGACACTTCACACAACCCTTGGGATCAGAGCCTGAAATTTTTGCAACCAGATCGGGCCGAGCTTTGATCGCGGCGTCGTGACAGGCAAAGCAATTGGTGTGATAGGCGGCTTCATTGTCGAGTTTTAGATCCTTGCCATCCTTCTTGATTACTGGAAGTGGTTTGCTGTCGTCGCCGGCTTGCAAGTGACATGAGCGGCACCCTTTGACCGGCGCCGCCGCAGCATCCTTCAATACATCTGCGGTGAGCGAGACGCTTCTTTCCGAGGTAAGCAACGGCGGCGTTAGCTTCTCTTTCGGCTGATCGGTGTGATGACATTCGACACAGGCGCCAATCGTTTTGCCGTCGGGCGTGTAGTTCTTGACAGTATGGTTCTCATGATCGAAAGCAACTTCGCCCCACTTGTCGTCGAGGCTGTCAGTATCCAGCTTTATCTTCTTGGGCTGTTCTTTGCTCTCTTTCGGAATCTGCTGGTGGATGAAAGCAAAGGAGGAGGCCGAAGTTCGCGTGGCATTTCCAAGCAGCAGAAGTGCTCCCAAACTCAATACGATGATCACAGCAATCAGCAGTCGCTTCATTCTCTTTGTCCTCCCTACCCGCAGGTCATAACTTGAGTCGTCATGTTATTGACGCGCTCTAAAGGTTGTCAAACTGATCACATTCATTTGCGCGATTCTAGTTCCTGTTTCTTCGGTCGTATATTAACCACAGAGGGCTCTGAGGATTTCGCAGAGGCCGCCGAGAGGAATTACCTTTGCGTTCCTCTGCGAAATCCTCCGCGTCCTTTGCGGTTATATCTGCTCGCGTAACCCGCAATCGTCGCTATCAAATTCAGTTGCCCATTCGGAAACTCGGTCCCGCATGACACCTGCGGCAGTTCTTGAAATCAAGATCGCCGCCAAAGGCACGTCTTCCATTATGACAAGTAGCGCAGGTGTTGTTGCCGCTGGGGAAGTGTTCGAGGCCGCGAGGAGAGCTGACCTGTCGTTTCTGCGGCAACCCGGCAACGTAATTATGGCAATCGGCGCAGGCGAGACGCTGCCGCCCGCTGTGTTGTGAGTGACTGAAGGCGAGACGGAAAGCGGCCGCGTCGGCTGAAGTTCTGCTGTACGGCTTCTGATTGTGACAAATTCCGCACGATGACAGGTCGCGTCCATTAGCCTGCGAGTTGGGAGTATGACAGGTGTAGCACTGGTCGTGCGCTACGAGTTTTGACGGAATCGAAAGCGCCACCCCACGTCTTAGCAGCGAGGCGTGACAGGAGGTGCAGCCATTCTTCGGGCGAGCAGCGCCCGTCATATGCTGAGCATGATCGAACTTCTCGTTGAAGCCTTCCTTGAAGTTGTCAGGAAACGCTTTCAACGGCGGATTATTGCCGCTCACGTTGGCGTGACAGATCGAACACATTGGCACACTGGCGTTAGTGAATTGAGACAGGTGACAGGTGGTGCAATCCTTGTGACCGGGAAAGCTGGGTCGCGCTGAATTATCATTCCGATGATGACAACTCGAACAGGCAGCCGATGCATGACGAGGACTGGTGTGGAGGAATTTTGAGTAGTCGAGATCGTTTCCCTGGGCGAAGACGAGAGGAAAAGAAAAAAGAAAAAAGAAAAAAGTAAAATGTAAAAACCGAAGCGAAAAAAACCTTATGCGCGGAACCTTCAACATCTTCTCTTTTGCCTTTTTACTTTTCCTTTTGACTTTGCTCACTGCGCTGCCGCTTCATGACTAGCCGGCGCCTTCTTCTTTCCTACATCCGGCGTATGGCAATACGCGCAATTGTTCGTCTTCTTAAACTGATCGAACTCTTCCTCGATGGTCGTGATTTTGGGATAGGTCGTTTTCTTGTTGTCCTTGTGGCACGTAATACAAGCAGCGATCGGAACATCAGGAGTCAAACCCCGCAGCGTGCTGGCGCGCGTTATGTTGATGTGACAGGTCGTGCATTCCATGACGTGCTCGCCCTTGCCGCCCTCGTGACTGAACATCATTGAAATGCGCTTGGGCGCCAGCGTGGCCACGAAGCCCGGGGACGACTTGTGACAACCGCCGCAGTCATCGCCTGCCGGTTTTTGGTGCTGCCAATGGCAGTTGAAGCACAAGTCATGGGCGTGCGGCATCGTCTTGAAAAATTTGTTCGCCTGAGTGGCCGAGTCAGGCGGTGCAGAAAGTGGTGCGATGACCAGAGAGTCATTCCGCTGATGACAGATCGAGCAGTTGTTGTATTCAGGCCTCTTCGGATCGTCCGTTTGTGATTTGAAGAACGAAGCGCGAACGAACTCCACAGCCTCCTCTGACGGACGACCAGGTCGAACCGAACCGATCACGTTTTGATGTTTGTCGTGCGGAAACTCGATGGTGAACTGTCTTTCGTCCTTTGGTTTTGTAGACTGGCCGGCGCCATTCGGTTTGCCGAAAACAAACCGGCCATCCTCGCGCGGAGCGGCGCGCACGTGACAGACCGTGCAAATAGCCGGACCCGTCCCGACGAACGACTGGCGCGTGAAAAACTGCTGTCGGTGACAACGGACACAGGCATCGTGGTTTGGGAAGTCAGCGACATCCGGAAAATCACGTTTCGCGGTCCAGGTCGTGGGGATCTTGTGGCAAGAATCGCAAGCCAGACTCTTATGTTTATCAGATGAATGCTGGAATGCAGAGTACTTCGTTTGTGGTGCTTTGGGTGCTTGTTGAGTTGAAGGCTTTCGCCGGCGAATCTGCGCCGCCGCGCCCATGGCAAAGACGAACACGAGAGCGAATATCATATGGCGTTTCATAAAGAGCTTAAAACGCAAAGGGCGCAAAGGTGTTCGCGAAGGAACGCAAAGGACTCCTCTTGGCGTGCTTTGCGAATGCCTTTTCATACCTTTGCGTTTAGATCGGCCGATCGCCATCGCTCGATAGTTTACTTCACAGTCTTTTCACAAACGGGCAGCGGTTGCTCGACTATCTCACACTTGACTTTTGGATCGTTCTCGTTGGACATCGTAAAAGGTCGTCGCATCGCCAGCGCCAAATCAACGGCCTTCACTTCTTTCTCGCAGGCCCAAAGGATTTTGGTTTTTCCAGTTTCACTGCCGACGAGATTCGAGATCGTGTAGATGCCGGGCTCGATGTCGGTAAGGTAGGCCGTGCCCTTACGGTCGGTCATAACCGAAATGACTTTGGTCTTCGTCGCGTCCTCTGACTGCTTAACGAGTCCGTCTATGACTTCCTGCTTCTGTTTGTAGAAGCCGTCTCTGATTTCCGCGGGCAGATTGACCGTGAGCCAACGCCGCCCCAGCTCCGGAGTCTTGAATTCGCGCAAACCCTGATTGTACGCGGCCTGGAATTCCGGCACCGCGTCGGTGCCATTCAGATATTTGGCTTCAATTTCGCGACAATAGACGGAATCGCAATCGTTCTCTTTGAGCCACCTGATCAATGCTTCGCTGGCGCCTTTGCTGCGGTAGTAACACTCGCGCGATTGCAGCGACGCCCGCTTGATTTTTTCGATAACGTTCTTGTTTTCTTCGAGAGTTCCTTTGATGAGAAAAAAACGTTTGCGTGGAAGTTCCTTCGTCACGTCGCCAGTCTTGTATTTGACCTTCAGTCTGATGACGCCGCGTGAGGCTGGCGGATTCTGAGTATGGGCAATGAAGATAACGTTGAGGACAACGCAAGCAGAGGCAACAACAAGGAAAAGATAAACGACACGACGGAAGTTGCGCTCAGTCATAAGCTTTAGCCGTGGGGCACAGAGGCGTTTAGAGTGCCAACTTTAGTTGGGCTTTTCCGCGGCAAAAAACCGACTAAAGTCGGTACTCTAAACACCGCTATCCGTTCTTGCCTCTCTCTTCGATAAGTCGTCAAAGATTAGGACTGCGGGGAAACTTCAAATACGGCAGACGTACGCCACGGACGAACACTTGATCCGAACGCATGGCCGCCGGTGGTGCGTAGCCGGCGCTGCCGGCTCCGGCAATTAGATCGTCCTGGTCGACACCGTCGCCGCTGATCCCGATCGCGCCCACCAACACACCGCTCTTGTAAAGCGGCGCGCTGCCCGGAAATATCTGAATGCCATTGGCCAGACCTGGAAGAGAAGTGCAGGGAACGGTAAAGCCGCTCAAGGTCGCCTCCAGATTCGCCTTGATAAGATCAACCTGGAGGCCGACGTTGAAAACACTCCACTCACTGAGTTGCCGGCTGAACGGACCAGCGGCAGTGTCGTTGATGCCATCCGGAAAGAATGGACGATGCAGAAATCCGCCGGCGCGATCGGTGAACGCAACTGAACCGTCCAGCTTGAGTCCATCGGCGACGGCTCGATCAACGTACGAGCCGAAGCCCGCGGCTCTCAACGCAGCGCCGGCGCCACCCCCGGAATAAAACGCGGCGGTGCGTGCTTTCTGCACCGACACATCAAATCCAAATACCGGCGCATCCGTCTGGCGGAACACGCCGAGCACTACTCCATTTGTATCGACCACCGCAATCGACACGCGCGCGTTACTGCCCAGCGGTTGTCTGATAGCCGCGCGCGTAATGTTTGCCTGCTGCGCCGCGTGCGAGATGATTGTGCTTACGTCAGCAGCAGTCAGCGAGTTTGGCGTGACCGTTGGGCTGCCGGCGAAGGGAAAGAAACGTGTATCGACTTCACCGGCGATGCCACCGGTCATCGCGGCCGTGAATTCTGATGTTTGCGCGCCGCGAATTGGAAACAAAGGGTCGATCGAGCCGGGTAAACTCCCAAACGCTATCGTCGCCGGATTCGGCGCGTCGTTGACGTTGAGATACGCCAGCCGAATACCATCGACGAGGATGTTATCGCCCCGGATCAAAGGTGGGGCTTCAAAGCCACGCGCCGCCGCGACCGCGATTACTTCTTCGAACGGCTGATCGAAATCGGATGGGTCGCGATCGACGGTGTAGACGCCGTCGCCCTCGATCCCGACGCCGCCGACCGCTTCGCCATTCTTATAAATCGGAACGCTGCCGGGATCGCCACTCAGACCGAGCGGCAGTCCGGGGATCTTGATGTCCGAGCACGGAAGCGAAGAAAACTGCACGCCGTAAAGCGGACCGCCCGCGCGAAAATCCACTCCCGGCGGAAAGTGTTCCTGGATGATAAAGCCCGCGGTGCGCGAGGTGAATGCGTTGCCCCGCGTGCTGAACAAAGAGGCGGTACCCGCTTTCGAAATCGCGGCCAGCGTTGCCGGCGCCACTGTGCCATCAAGGCCGACCGGTACGAATCCAGTGAGCGGACTAGGGACCTGCGAAGGCCCGGGCCCGCCGCCGCGCAGTTGAGTCGTAGCCGGCGCGCCGGGCATCTTAAAAACGCCGAGAACATTTCCTTCTCGATCAGTGACCGCGACTGTGACCGGACGATTCAGCTGGGCGGCGGTCGAAACGGCCTGCGCAATGATCGTCTGCACCTCTGACGTATTCAGTGTGCCCGCCGTGATTGCGGGTGGCGGCGGTGGCGCGGTCGTCGTACCGGGTGTCGGGATCGCTCCGGCGTCGTCGGGCGGCCCATCGCCCACGTGACCGATGCCGACGCGCACACGATTGCTGAGCACTCCGTGATAGTTGATCCCGATAAGTACATCGCCGGCGTCATCCAACTGGGGATCGAGCTGCAGAATAATCGAACTTACCCACTCCTGATCCGGAACTTGCCCAACATACTCGACTGTCAGGGGATGAATGTTATGAGCGCCGTCTTCGGCATCGGCAGTGACAGCCATTAGTCCTTCCCCTGGCTGCAAACTCAGGCCCATGGCAAAGATCATGATGCGGGTGCGGCTATTGGAGCCCCACTGTATTGGCGACGTCGTAGAGAAGGGCTCGTGTTGTTGTGTCACGGAATCGACCGCCACCGCGCGAGTCGACGTCTCTTCACTGATCAGGATTAACTTCGTGGTTTGCGAGCGGACGTTAGAGGACAGGTCTTGGCTACCAATGATCAGGAACGCACAGAGAAATATTAGCAGGAGAAATCGCGTGCGTTTTCCGAAAAGCTTAGCTCTCATCAATCGTGCCGTAGAGCGAAGAGCGATGCTCAAAATTTACCGGGGTCTCTGGCAATCTAACATTAAAGTATGGGGGAGTGAATACCCTTGCTGCATATCTTAGCAAGAATAGTTGGATTGATTGCCGAAAAATTGCGTGCTAGAACGCCGGAGGCGTTCGCTAAGTTCAGCCCAGGATGAAATTCTGGGATCAGATATTAGTATCCACATCATACCCTGTAAGGGTTCACAAATGGAGGCCCTCCGCAATGGCGCAATCTCTAGCGAGACTCTGGACGCATTTGATCTTCTCAACCAAAGAACGATTTCCGTTTCTCTCGGATCCAAGTGTTCGCGCAGACATGCATGCATATCTCAGGACGGTCTTGCGCAACCATGACTGTCCCACGCTGATCGTCGGAGGAACTGAAGATCACGTGCATGCTCTGTTCGCCCTTTCCAGAAACTATTCAATCGCGAACATAGTTAAAGAGGTTAAGCGAACTTCGTCAGCTTCGATCAAGACGGTAGCACAACGCTATTCAAAGTTTCGCTGTCAGGCGGGCTACGGCGTGTTTTCAGTAAGCCAATCGCACGTTGCTCAAGTTCGTAGCTACATAATGCGCCAAGAGCAGCACCATAAACGACGCACTTTTCAAGACGAGTTCCGGACGTTTCTGAAGAAGTACGAGATTGAATACGATGAGCGCTACGTTTGGGACTGAGCGGTTCGAAATTGGTTAACCCTTTCAGGCTTCGAGCTTCTTCTTTTTCTGCGTGTTCCAGGGCGTTGCCCTCGGCTGAAATAGCGAGCGCCTTCGGCGCTTAACGAAGGACTCTGACTCGCCTAGTTCCAAATAAAATGTTCGCGGGAATGCCTTGCATTGCTATACTCACGCGCGATGCGTTGGAGTTCAACTGGTCTGAGGTCGCTGGCAATTAAGCAGGCAGGCATCGCATTCGTTTTGATGGTTCTGGTAACTCCTGCCATCGCACAAAAACGCGGAATGATTTCCGGCGCAATCACCCCTTCCACAGCCGGCATTACCGTTATCGCTACCAACCAGGTAACCAGTAAAATTACACGCACAGGCGTCACCAGCGATGGACGTTATTCAGTCAAGGTCAGGCCGGGCGCCTATCGTCTCAACGTCGCGCTTCCTTATACGGCGAAGTTTGACCGGCAGAAAAATTACGGCGAGCACGCTTTGATTCGTGAAGACTCCCTGGAAAATGTCATCGTCACCGAAGGCAAAGAAACGAAAATAGATTTCGCGGTCGAGAAGCAACCAGAGAAGCCTGCGGTCAACGTTCCCTCGCGCAGACCGTTGGGAGATGCCGGCCGGCAGAGCGAGACGTCGCAGCCTCAGACGCAGACTGATCGTCGTCCGGTTCGCGATCGCTGGCGGATTGGATTTCCTGAATACGATCGTTACGGAGACAAGGGCGCTCGAGGACGTGACATTCCTTTCAAGAAAGGCCGCTGGTACGACCCATACGATCAGAGTTGGTTAAAAGGCGATTACCCGATCATCGGGAACAAGACATTCATGATTCTTTCGGCGGTGAGTTCGACTGCGGTCGACTTGAGCCGCACGCCGAAGCCTTCGAATGTCAGCAGCGCTCGCGCCGGCAGCGGAGAGTTCTTTGGCAAGCCGGAAGCGCTGGCAGTGAATCAGATTTTTCAGTTTTCGTTCGAGCTCTTTCACGGCGACTCGACCTTCAAGCCACGCGACTGGGCCATCAAGATTTCGCCAACTTTCAGTCTCCCAAATTATCTTAACGCGCGTGAAAACGGCGTCGTCAATATTGATGTGCGCCGCGGCACAAATCGAACTGATACACAGTTTTCTTTGGAAGAAGCATTTGCCGAAGTGAAGCTGGGGGACGTCAATGCGAATTTTGATTTCATCTCAGCACGCGTCGGGATTCAGCCCTTTGTGTCGGACTTTCGCGGCTTCATTTATTCAGATAACAACCTGGGCGCGAGGATTTTCGGGGCGTTTGATAACAATCGTTACCAATACAATCTCGCTTATTTTGCGCAGCTCGAGAAAGATACAAACAGCGGTCTTAACCGGTTTGATCGTCGCCATCAAAATGTCTATGTCGCGAATCTCTTTAGACAGGACTTTATTAAGAAAGGCTACACAATTCAGGCGAGCGCGCTTTACAACGACGATCGCGCCAGCCGCAAATTCGATCGCAATGGATTCCTCGTCCGGCCAGCTTTGATTGGCGATGTGCGGCCGCACTCAATCAAAGTTGGTTACGTGGGCATCAATGGTGACGGGCACCTGGGGCGTTTGAATCTGACGAATTCTTATTACTATGCTTTCGGCCGCGACGATCGAAATCCGATTGCCGGACGCGGCGTGCACATCAGTTCGCAGATGGCTGCGGTCGAGGCGTCGGTTGATAAAGACTACTTTCGTTTTCGTGGTTCGTTTTTCTGGGCCCAGGGCGACAAAAATCCGACGGATGGAAAGGGGAGCGGATTTGATGCCATCTTCGACGATCCAAATTTCGTGGGCGGGCAATTTTCGTTTTGGAATCGTAACGGGATACGACTGACGCAGACCGGTGTCGGCCTGGTGCAACCAAACAGCATTCTGCCTTCTCTGCGCAGCAGCAAGATCGAAGGGCAGGCCAACTTTATCAATCCGGGGATTTTTATCTACAACGCGGGGGTTGATGTCGAGATCACGCAAAGGTTGAAAGCGATCTTCAACGCAAATTACCTGCGCTTCCATCGCACCGAATCCCTGGAATACATTCTGTTCCAGCCGCATATCCGGCACGAGATCGGCTGGGACTATAGCCTCGGCGTCGCGTATCGGCCATTGCTAATCAATAATGTGACGCTGACTTTTGGAGCAGCAACGCTGAAACCGGGACGAGGCTTCCGCGACATCTATACCGATGCAACCAGCGATTGCCCGGCCAATCTGCGCGAGTTTTGCACCGCGGACAATACCGTCATTAATCCGAGCAAGCCGTTGTTTTCATTGTTCGCGCAAGTGAAGTTTGTGTTTTGAGAGAATACCAACTTTCGATTCGTTTAGCGGCGGGCTACTGCCCGCCCGTGTTCGACAGATGAGGCTTTACAAATCAAACGAGCCAAATACGTTCCATTACGCTACCTTGGTTACCTACAATCGGGTGCCAATCTTTCGTGGCGAGAATGCGTGCCAGATTTTCGTTGATGTCCTGCGAGAAGTAAGACAGAGATATCCATACAAACTTATTGGCTATGTCCTAATGCCAGACCACGTGCATGCAATCGGCAATAATCAAAGCGGCAAGATTAGCGATTGGCTACGGCGCGTGCGCGGTAACTCTGCTCGTAAGATTCTTGATTGGCTGCGCGAAGAACAACATACAGTCTCGCTCAAAAAGCTTGCTTTGAATCCTCCGCAGAAGCAACAACACACGCATGCAGTCTGGCAGAAGAATCCTTCAGTGATTGATCTCTGGAGTCACAAGTTCGTGAGACAGAAGCTTCACTATCTTCATTTGAATCCTGTACGGGCTGGCTTGTGCGAACATCCTGCGGACTGGAAGTGGTCGAGTTGTAGAGCATACTTCCCGCACAAACCCGGGGAGGTTCCCATTGAGATCGATTGGCAAGCGTATTGGAAAGTCGAAGATTTGGGAATTGGAAAGGCTCATGGTGTATAGAGGCGAGCTAACGCCCGCCTTCGTGGTCTGCGGCTTAAGTGGCGGGCAGTAGCCCGCCTCTAAACTGCGGGGAGTTTTTGTTTCGATGAAGCGGGGGAAGACATTAGGATCAATCTTGTCATCATCTCTGCGATGATTGGCTGTGCGGTCGTCGTTGTTTCAACGCGCGTCAGTCTTTCAGTCATTGCGGATCAGCCTGTGCCTTCGACCACGACCCCCGCCGAAACGCTCGAAGGCTGTCTGAAGTGTCATGACCAGATCGAGCCGATGCACCGGTTCGGTCCCACGGCGACTTTAGACGAGCTCGATCATGGCAAAGATGCTTTAGGTCTTACTTGTACAACTTGCCACGGCGGCAATCCGGTCGCGACCGACAAAGACACTGCCCATGTGCGTGCACGATTTCCTCGGGAGTGGGAGCGAAATGGAAAGTTCAAGATACCTGAGCGCTCCGGACCGTTACTCGCTCGAGAGAGTCCCGAATTCGTTCGCTTCATCAATCCCGGCGACTTACGCGTTGCGGGCAAAACCTGCGGCAGCTCTGAGTGTCACAGCACGGAAACGAACGCGGCGTCAAACAGCATGATGCGGCACGGGGCGATGTTGTGGGGCGCCGCGCTCTATAACAACGGCGGCTTTCCCATCAAGGACACGAACTTCGGCGAGAGCTATGGCGCAGACGGTGCTCCGCAGAGACTGATTCAAGTTCCGCAGCCAACGGCAGAGCAGCGCAGGTCGAAAGGCGTTCTGTCGTTTCTCGATCCGATTCCACGTTGGGAAATCTCGCAGCCAGGCAATGTCCTGCGCGTCTTCGAACGCGGCGGCAAAAGGCGCCTGGAGGTCGGATTACCCGACAAGGACGAAGATCCCGGTAAGCCCGACAAGGGGTTGAGCGCACGAGGTTTTGGCACGGCGCAGCGCACCGATCCGGTTTATCTCGGTTTGCAGAAGACCCGCCTGCATGATCCGACGCTCAACTTTTTGGGCACGAACGATCATCCAGGCGATTACCGTTCGTCGGGATGCACTGCATGTCACGTCATCTATGCGAACGATCGTGACCCAAGACACTCAGCGTTCTACAGCAGTTCGGGCAATCTGGGTTTGTCACAGTCATCGGACTCGAGCATTCCGAAAGACGAATCAGGCCATCCCATCAAACATCAATTGACCAGCCGCATTCCCACCTCGCAGTGCATGGTCTGTCATATGCATCCGGGCGAAAACATGGTCGCGTCTTATCTGGGACTGATTTGGTGGGACAACGAAACTGATGGCGGCAAAATGTACCCGGCGCAGCAGCACAATCCTTCCCAGGCTGAAGAGCAAACCAAACTTAACAGCAATCCCGAAGGATCGAGCCTGCGCGGATTATGGTCGGAACCCAACTTTCTGGAAAAGACAGGCACTGCAGAATTCAATAACCAATTGAAGCGGACACAATTCGCCGACTCTCACGGGCACGGTTGGATATTTCGCCAGGTCTTCAAGCGCGATCGGGAAGGGAATCTGCTCGACGCGAAGAACGCGATCGTCTCGCCTGACGATCCGGATCGATTCAAGAAGGCCGTCCATCTTAATGACATTCATTTAGAGAAGGGCATGCAGTGCGTTGATTGCCACTTTCGCCAGGATGCACACGGTAACGGAATTCTTTACAACGAGCCGCGCGCCGGGGTCGAGATTGGTTGCATCGATTGTCATGGCACGATCCGTGAACGGGCAACCCTCGTTACTTCCGGATTCGCGGCGGGCTTCGGCGCAAAAGACGGCAAGTTCGATCAAAACAAGGGTCGTAATCTGGCTACAATTCGCTTTCGCAGTCCGGAGGGTGATCGACAGCTTCTGTTTCAGCGAATCCGCACCGATACCAAACGCAAAGATGAGCACGGAAATGAAATCGCGTTAAGAGCGGGCGACGTTGTCCAGAACTCGATCGTTGTGCCGGGTCTCTGGTGGCGCGTCAAACAGACGTCTGACACCATCAACCCAAATGCGGCCCATCCAGATGACTACAGTGTCAAATCACGTTATGCGAAGACCATGCGCACCGACAACGCGACCTGGGGCGACGTGCCGGCTGACGACAAACAACTCGCTCATCGCGATTCAAATATGACTTGCTTCGCGTGTCATTCGTCCTGGACAACCAGTTGTTTTGGGTGCCACCTTTCAATGCAGGCCAATCGCAAAATGCCCAATCGTCACAATGAGGGCGGGAACAGCCGCAATTTCACCACCTATAACTATCAAGTTCTGCGCGACGATGTGTTTATGCTGGGACGCGACGGCACGGTTACGGGCAATCGGATCGCGCCCGTCCGTTCTTCAAGTGCCGTCCTGGTCAGTTCCCAGAATCAAAATCGCGAGTGGATCTATTCACAGCAACAGACTGTTTCAGCGGAAGGTTTCTCGGGTCAGACCTTCAATACACATGTGCCGCACACCGTTCGGGCGACTGAGACGAAGGGCTGTTCGGACTGTCACGTTTCAAAGAAGAACGACAACAACGCCTGGATGGCCCAGACGCTCTTGCTGGGCACGAACTTCGTCAACTTCATGGGGCGTTACGTCTATGTTGCCGCTGACGACGCGCTGGCAGCGGTGGTCGCGACTGAGCGCAGTGAGCCGCAGGCCGTCATCGGCAGCACGCTGCAACGAATTGCTTATCCGGACGACTATCGAAAATTTGTCGGAGGCGGGAGCGAACTGCGCGAGGCTTATGAGCACAAAGGCGACCCGCACGTCTTGCAGGTACAGCTGCGCGGCGAGTACGCCTATGCGGCGGCGGGCGGAGGCGGCTTGCGCGTCTATGACGTAGCACAGATTGATCAGAAAGGATTTTCTGAGCGCATCACCGCTGCGCCGGTTTCGAAATTTGGACAGAAGTTTTATGTCAAGACGAGATATGCGACAGCCGTGACGGCGCCCACGACTCTGGCGGTCGATCCGGCGCGCTGGCGCATGACTTTCGATGGAGAGATGGTTGACCCGCAGCGCGCGCGACAGATGCCGCCTGAGAAACTCGTCAACGAAGAACAGGCGATTCATCCGCTCTATGCTTATCTCTATGTAGTAGACAAGTTCGAAGGGTTGATTTTGGTAAACGCGGCCACGCTGTTAGATGGGGATCCTTTGAATAATTATTTGAAGCGCCAACTTGATCCAAACAAATATACGAACAGCGCATTCAATCCTGACGGAGTACTAAGCGGCGCGAACAACATTGTCGTCGCAGGTACGAACGCTTACATCACAACCGATCGTGAATTGGTAACAGTGAACATCAATGATCCTTTGAATCCGAAGATCGTCGTTCGGCTGCCGTTTAAGCATCCGCGCGCCGTCGCAATTCAATTCAGATATGGGTTTGTAGTCGATGACGATGGTCTGAAAGTCCTGGATCTAACCGAACCTGAGCACGCGCGGCTGGTCGAAGGAGCATTCGTGCCGCTCGCAGATGCCAGAGACGTATACGTAGCGCGCACGTACGCATACGTGGCTAATGGCAGGGAAGGCGTGGCGATAGTCGATGTGAAGTTGCCGGAAAAGCCGCATCTCGATCAGATGTATTCGGCGGCGGGGAAGCTCAACGACGCCCGTCAGGTAAAGATTGCGATGACTAACGCCAGCTTGTTTGCTTATGTGGCCGACGGCAAGAACGGTTTGCGTGTCTTACAGCTTACCTCGCCCGAGACAATGGCCAATTATGGCGGTTTCAGTCCGCGGCCTGAGCCGCAATTGATCGCCAGCTTCAAGACGAAAGGCCTGGCTCTGGCTGTCTCAAAACCTTTGGATCGTGATCGCGCCGTGGACGAGAGCGGAAACCAAATCGCCGTATTCGGCCGGCGCGGCGCGCGCCCATTTACTCTGGCGGAAATTCAGCGGACGCTGCGTACCGATGAAGGAAGAGGCGAATTCTTTTCCGTCACGGACGAGCCGGCTACTGAACCGCGCAAACCGAAAGCCGCAAATTCCAATAGGGAAGCCGAGTTGACGGCGCAAATCTCAAAAGCAGATTCAGAAAATACATTTGGCGGGCTGTTGATGGTCAGCGGTCTGCTGGCCGTCGTTCTAATCATAGGCCGGCGGCGCATAAGAGGCGCGGTGATCTCGTAGACTCCAGGAGGCTGCTGAAAAACTAAGAACGATTTACGAAATCACACGAAGCAGCACGAAAAGAAACTCTCAGTTCGCGTTATTTCGTGCGCTTTCGTGGATTGTCGTGCTGCTTACCAGGAATGGGAACCCTTTTTCAGCAGCCTGCTGGATTAAAAAATTTGCTCTTTTATTTTGGGACACGAAATGTGATTGCAAAAACAAGAAGGCTAAGGTTAGATTGACGGTGTAGTAACTGAAGTCTTTAATAGACAAGCGGGAGTAGCCAAGCGCCAATATCCGAAATCTTCTCTGGAGGTAGTAGACGTGCCGACCGGAACGTGTCCTGAATGCGATGCTGACGTCCATGTTGATCTGGACGTAGACAAAGGCGAGACGGTGGATTGTGAGGAGTGTGGAGTTCAACTCGAAGTCGTGGGTCTTGATCCAGTTGAATTGGATTTGGTCGAGGAAGAATCGCTCGACGATGACGACGACGAGGATGAATTCTGAGAACGAAAAAGCGGCAAGCAGAAACAGCGACCGTCGATTTAAACGTTTACTGGTTTCTGCTTACTGCTTCCTGGCCTCATATCCCGGCCGGCTTTGCCGCAAGATCAGACCGCGCGGGCCTTCGACTCTAATCGGGTGAAACTTGCCATCAGTCCGAATCTCTTTAGGCGGATAAAATCCCAACACATAGGCAGCGGCGACTTCCTCTGCAATCGCCCGAAACAAAGGCCCTAAATCCTGCTGATTTGCATAGACGCTACGGCCGCCCGTCTTCTCTACCAACCCACTAACGTCCAGCGGAGTCGGCAGCGGGGTCACCTGAGCGGTGGACGCCAATAGACGTGTGAAGGACGGCATGGTGACCACATAGACACTCGTGTCGGCTGCGTTGGCGCGCTCGATCACGGTATCGGGTGAGACGGTGTCGCCGACGGGAAAACCGTCGGTAATTACTACTACGGCTCGCTTCATCAACTGATGCGCGCGCGTGAGCGGCGCATGCCGGACCAGCATTCGTACCGCGTCATCAACGGCATCATAGGTGTGAGTCGACATGCCGTTGGGCTCGTGCGCCAGCTTTTCAAATGCCCGATCGAGTTTTTCGCGGTCATTGGTGAAGGCTTGAAGCGTCTTGACCCGCATGCCGAAGGTCATTAATGCGAAAACCGCAGGATGTTCGGCCAGACGCCGCGAAAACTCGCGCATAGCATCGCTAACCCGCGCCACCTCTTCGGGCGTCATACTGCCAGAGAGGTCAAGCGCAAAGACGATCGCCACCGGACGCGGCGCGCCTTCAATCTTCTCGACGTTGAACGAAGCGATCGAGCGTTCGACGCCATCTTCGTAAAGCTTGAAATCCTCCTTTTTCAGATTGCGTATCAGACGGCCCTTCGCATCGGTAACGGTGACATCTACCGGAACCAGATCAGTATCTATTTTGATAATATCCTGCGGCTCGGTATCGGTTGGCAGGACCCGGCGAGGACGTTCCTTTGTGGATTCGTCCTGCGCGACCGCAGAAATAGAAGCCCAGGAAACGACCGCCAGGATCAGGGCGAATAGAGAGAGGTGCTGAAGGAATCGAGATGAGCCCAGGGCAGTTCGCATGATCAGTGCCATTATACGCTCGCGACAATCGAGCGTGCCAAGCGTCGCGCAGGCAACGCGATCAATAATCATGAGCCTCTTAAGTGCCAGGTTCAGAGTTCAACCTTTCCTCATTGCCAGCACAAGCTTAAAGCTTGAACTCTAAACTAGGCCGCCTACCTCAAAGGCTGGTTGCGCGCAGCCGGTCGTGGTAACTTGATAATCGAAAAGGAACCGTCATGAGACTTATGAAAACGACTTTCGCGACATTATTGCTGCTGATCCTTTCAGTCGCATGTCTGGGCCAGGACAAAACAACCGGATCGATCAGAGGTAAAGTCAGAGTTGAACAGGGATCGCCCAGTGGCGTCGCTGTAATCCTGCTCGCTGGAGACCGCGAGGTGACACGCGCGGCCACCGACAAGAAAGGCGAGTTCACGATCGCCCATGTGGCGCCCGGTGTTTATGGGGTGAAATTTCGCAAGCCGGGCTTGAGTGTCGGATCGATTGATGGACTGGAAGTCAAAGCCGGAAAGACTCGCGCTCTTCACGACCTGATCCTGGGAATCGACGAAGGTTCGATCGCCTTTCTTCGCGGTAGTGTTTTCACCGAATCAGGACGCAGTGTTCCCGGTGTGCGAGTTGAACTATCCAGGATTTTAGCTGAAAACTCTCTCGAGAAAATCGATAACCGGGTCACTGGCGAAACTGGCGAGTTCGTATTTCGCCTATCCCCAGAGGCGGCGAAGTATCGCGTCACACTGAAGGCAGAGGGCGCGCAACCGTTCTCGAAGGATGTCGAAATCGATAGCGCGGCTATCTATCGCGTGGCGCTGACGCTGAAACCCGCGCCGAAATAGTTTTCAAATTTGAAATCTGAAATTTGAGATTTCAAATTCCAAGTCTCGAAGTCTCCAAAGTCTTCGAAGTCTCCAAATCTCCAGTCGCCGACCCATCGCCAACCCTCAGAAAAAACAGAATATCAGTTGGATAGAGATCGACTTTGCGTTACGATAACGCATCGCCGTAGATCACCTCCGGGGAGAGCGGTCCTTAGACTTTGTTTTGAAAGATTGGACTAGTGTCTGAGAGGGAAGAATTCCTAACCGCGCGACAGCTTGCCAGCGTCCTGCAGGTGAGCGAATCCACCGTGCACCGGCTCGCTGCCAAGCGCCGCATCCCTTCGGTGCGGCTGACTCCGCGCATTATCCGGTTTCATCTGGATGCGGTGCGCGAGGCGTTGGACGTCCCACGCATTTCCGGCCCTAGGAATCTGCAAACCGACGACGCGCAGTTGTCATTTGAGGATTTGCTTGCGCAATAAGGTTAGTAACTCCTGCGTGAGCGGGTGGGTCAGACAGCCGACCTACTCAATTGAGTCTTCGATCCACCGGCTCACGCAAGTGGTACCGGCCTCAGGCTCGGTCGCGGATCAGTTATTCCGTCGCTGTCCTAAAGGAATCTCAACCCACTGACCATTCTGTTGCACGAAAGCCCTGGTTCGTTTGATCGGAAACTTGCGAGCAAAAGCCGGATTGCTTTTCAAAAAGCGATCAATCGTGGTTCGATCACCGGTGGCCACGCGCCAGCTTCCATCCTCGCGCACCAGATACTGCTGGACCACTAACTTACCATCGGCATTAAAAGGCTGTTGGATGTGCGCATACATTATGGTATCGACGACGGCGATATTTCCCGACACGCGCACGGCGCCAATTTCGATCCGGTCGAGTTGGTACATGTTACGTGATCCCTGCAGGCCCTTAACGAAACGCTCGCGGGACACGCGTGATCGCGTCGATGACGGTAGCGAATCGTAGAGCGCTTCGTATTGGCCGGCCTTCAATTGATCAAAAATCCTTTGGACAGCGCTGCGAACATCGGATTCATCGGAGGGCGCCGCGAGGACAGCTCCCGCCGTTCCGATACAAGTGAAGAACGATAGAACAAGAATGATCAGTTTACTCTTCATCTGGGTCTTCATTGATTTCAGGTTCACTGGATTCTGCTTCCGTGGCCGCAAGTTTCGCGCGCATCTGAGCGCGATAGCTTAAGAACCATGCGACAGCGCCCAGAGTTGCTGTAACGAAAGCCGCCGACATATTGTTCCGCCACAGGAATACGGCGGCCACGATTACCATGATCCCGGCTACGATGATCCAGATGCGCTCGATCATCATCGCGTCATCTCACGGTCACCGAGATGGAGGCGTTGATTGTCGCCGGGGGAAAGCACTGTTCTTCATCGCAAGCCTGCACCCTGACTTTAACCGGCAACGATTGTGTTCCGGTCGTAGCATTAGCTTCAGCCCGCAAATTGAGCTTAATCGGTATCTCGCCTTCATATACGGAGAGCGGCTCTTCGGCGAACTGAAACTTCTTCTTTTGTGCGGCCGGATAGGCCGGCGATCCGACACCGATTCCTTCCACATTACCTGTGGTCACCTCAGTCGCAATCAGATAGGGAAATGTTGCCGGATTAGCATTAATGTGGAAACCTGGTGAAATCGAAAGCGCAATTACGGCATCACCGGCGCTGCTTTGCGATATGTTTACGGGAACCACACTGACCTTGATGACCTGAGCTGACGAAGAAATCGCAACGGGCGTCGGCAAAGATGAAAGACCACCCTGGCTCGAATGGATGCCACCATTACATCCTGTGAAAGCGACAGCCAGAAGCAGGCAGGAAGCCTGGGATAACTTGATGGGATATTGTTTCATGTAGCGGCCTCAAGGTCTTCTTCGCCTTGTCTGGCGAGGCGGTTACGACGCACACGCTTAATAACGAACCTGGTAATCAATCCAATCGGGAGCACGATGAAAATCAGAACCGGCAGCAGGGCAATGACAAACCGAACCAGGAAAAGAACGATCGCTGCCGCCACATCGACGCCGTCCGAAAAAGCGGACCTGATGCTATACCAAAACCCGGCCGCGTTGACGATCTGAGTTGGCGACTGCAAGGTGACGTTTATGGTGGATAGACTTGCCTGGTTTTCCAGGAAGCGCTTTCGTCCTTCCAGCTTCTCGATCTCAGTGCGTACATCAGCGAGTTGTCTCTGTACCTCCAGCGCGTCCTCGACTTTACCAGCACGCTTCATGATTTCGAGAAACTGTCCCTCCAGGGCTTTTTGATTCTTGATACGGGCCTCCAGGTCGATGAATTCTTCAGTGACATCCTGGCCCGTAATTTTTTCTTGAAGGACCCGAATGGCCGTTGCGTGAATCTCTTCCATGACCTGATTGAATTGCGCCGCCGGCACCCGGACGACGAGGTTAATCGTCACCTCAGGCTTTCCTTTGTCCTCCGTGGTGCGTTGGGTTGCTTCGGATGTGACGACGAAGCCCTGGTGCGATTCTGCGATGGAACTAATCTTGCGCTGGTTATCTGCTGGAGACGTTACCTCTACGTTGAGGTTGGCATTACGGATGATCTTGCGCTCGATTGCCTGGGATGCTGAGTTCGCAGCGTCGGCCTGATTGAGCGAAACGTTTTCTTGCGCGGCAGCTGGTTCTCGAGCGATAGCTGGTTGATTCTTTTCGAGTCCTGCCTGCTGCTGAGAATAGTCTGACTTTGCGTGTGTTTCTGGTGCAGCGGCGGATTGCTCGTTTGTCCTCGAGCGCATGTTATCGCAACCTGAAAGCCCCAGGAGAGCAAGGCTTAGGAGCAGGAGAGTGTTGAATCGCATGTTTGACCTCCGATGAATAAAGTTGGTCTTGAACGATCTCAGTGGAGCAGGCTTGCGTTCTTTAAACACCTTCTATCCTTCGGTTGGTTCCTTTTCTTCTTTTCCATCCCCTCTCTTGATCCCAAACTTCTCCAGCCGGTACTGCAACGTCCGAAAAGTAAGACCGAGCAGTTTCGCCGCCTTGGTGATGTTGTAATCGGTCTGATCCATCGCCTGGAGGATCAGATTCTTTTCGACTTCTTCAAACGAGATTCCCTCAGCCGGCAACTTAAAGCCGCCGGTGACCGCAGTTTGCGATTCCTGTCGAACCTCCGTTGGCAGGTCATCTGGAACGATCATGTCACCTTCGCAAAGCAGGATCGCGCGTTCAATAGCCGACTCGAGTTGCCGCACGTTTCCCGGCCAGCCATACTCCATGAGGATGCGCCTGGTTTCAGTGGTCAGTCCCTTCACAAGACGCGAAGTATTGCGCGTATGTTTTTTCAGGAAGTAGTCGATCAGAACGGGAATGTCGTCGCGCCGCTCGCGCAGGGGTGGTACATCAACGGATAAAACGTTAAGGCGATAATAAAGGTCATCGCGAAAACGGCCGTCGGCAACCATCGCCCGCAGATCGCGATTGGTGGCAGCGATTACCCGAACGTCCACGGGAATTTCGTAAGTTCCGCCCACGCGCCGGACCCTTCGTTCCTGCAGAGCACGCAGCAGCTTGGCTTGCATGCTTACATCGAGTTCGGCAATTTCGTCGAGAAAGAGGGTGCCGCGGTCGGCAACTTCGAACAAGCCTTTCTTGTCTACATGCGCGCCCGTGAACGAGCCTTTTTCATGGCCGAACAGTTCCGACTCGAGCAGGTTTTCGTTGATCGCGGCACAGTTTACGGCTTGGAACATTTCCGACGAGCGCGGAGACTGGTTATGAATCGCGCGGGCGATCAGTTCCTTGCCGGTGCCGGACTCGCCGCGCACCAATACCGTCGAGTTCGATCGCGCGACCTTTAAGATCATTTTCTTGACTGCTTCCATTTTTGGAGAGGCGGAAATGATCTCGACATCGATTTTATCCAGGTTCCCCAGCGCGCGTTTGATTGTCCCCAGCAATACATCGCGTTCGAACGGCTTCTGCAGATAATCGAAAGCGCCGCGCCGTAACGCGTCCTTGGCGGAATCGATGGTGCCGTGTGCGGTCAAGAGAATGACGATGATTGAAGAGTCGAGCGCCAGCAGTTGCTGTAACAACTCGATGCCGTCCATGCCGGTCATCTTCAGATCAGTCAGGGCGAGATCGAAGCTGCGTTCTTTGGCGAACTTCAGCGCCGCTTCGCCGGACGCGGCTGAAGTGACGTCGTATCCGGCGTCGTTCAGAATCTCCTGAAGAATGTCGCGTTGCGGTTTCTCGTCGTCTACAACGAGGATGGTTTTTCGTGCCATGATTTTGGGGTGCGGTGACTTGTCACCGCTTTTCAATTCCTGAACGGCGAGGAGTAGCCCGCCACTAAACATTAGATTGACTCGCTGCCGGCAGCGTGATCGTGAACGTAGTCCCTTCGCCCAATTTTGATTTTACCGAAATAGTACCATCGTGGTCTTCGACAGCTTTCTTAACGATTGCCAGACCCAGACCGGTGCCCGTTTCTTTGGTTGAATAGTATGGCTCGAACACTTTCGCGATGTCTTCCGGAGCGATGCCTCGACCGCTGTCGGTGACTTCGATGCGTGCCCGGCGGCCCTGATCGTCGCTTGATAAAACAACGGATAGCTTACCACCACTACCGTCCATCGCCTGGAAACCGTTAATAATCAGATTAATCAGCGCTGACCGCAATGATTCACCATCAGCCATTACCTGCGGGACTTCGCCCCGGGTAACGACGCGCGCTTCGACATTACTGTCCGCCGCCTGTACTTCAAAGATGCGCATCGCATCGTTGGTGGCGGCCACCAAATCAACGGGCTTTGGATCGAGTTTCACTGGGCGAGAATAATTAAGAAACTCCGTTATGCGGCTATTGATTCTCGCAACTTCCAGCTTTAGTTGCTTAGTCAGGCTGTCAAATTTCTCCTGCTTTGACGGATCGCTCGGGGCGAAGGTCGCCCTTAAGTGATCGAGAGTCAGATTGATGTAGTTCAGCGGATTTCTGATTTCATGAGCGATGGCGGATGCCAATCGACTTACGACCACGGCTTTCTCAGCATTGTAGAGTTGGGCCTCGAGTTCACGCGTGCGACCGAGCTTGACCGTCATCTCATTGAAAAGCTCAGTCAGTTCACCCATTTCGTCGTGGCGTCCGCTGGTAGGGACGTGAAAAGAAAAATCACCGCCTGCGACGCGACGAGCGCCGGTTGACAGATACTTGATCGGGCGCGTGAAGCGCCAGACTACAATTCCAGTTAAACACGTGGTCGCGAGCAACACAGCAAGCGTGTACAGGAGTGACTGCCGCGCCTGACGCCTGAAAATTGTCATTAGACTGTTTTCAGATCCCAGCAAGACGATTACATAGCGACGGCCGTTCGTGGTCTCGACCGGAAAATAGAACGCGTCTGCCGTGGACTGGCGCCCAGTTTTCATCCCTTCCGGCAGCGGCGCATTTTCTGAAGGGAGCTCGACTGCGCTTTTCAAAGGCGGCAGAGAAATGTCCTTGACCTTTGCATAACGAATGGATTTATCGGCGTTCTCCTGGGGTATTTGATTCTTATCCAAGCTGTCCTTGATGTTTCCCTGATCGTCGACAATCAGGACGTTCTTCACTCGATCAGCCTGGTCGCCGAGTAATGGCTGCTGGGCCTGATCGCGCATCTGATCCAGATACAAGCCACTGGAGAGACTGTTCACCCCCAGCGCGACTCCAGCCATTATCGCCCGCTGTTGCCCAATGATGAATTGAGTGTTGCTCCGCACAGAACGCAAATTGACGTAGTACTGGACACTGAGAGTAAGCATCAAGAGTGCCGCCAGCAAGAGCAGCAGACGAACGCGGAAACTGTTTAGCAATCTCGACAAGTCCTTCGCCAGCAAGCAAAACCCGCGCCAAACTCCCGATCTACTCAGTGAAGCCGTAAATAAAGTTCAGGTTGCCGTTTCCTTAAGCCGATGTTATAGTTGGCCCGGCCTCAAAGCAACCTCCCCCAGAGGCTGCCCGCGGGAACAAATCCCGTCTCACGTTACGGCTCGTTGGCGGAAATATAATTTGGGAGTTTGGTTGCGCAAAGGTTAAGCGCCCTTAACAGTTTCAGAGCTTACTAGGACGAGCACGCACGTCGCCCCTCGACGCGCAAATCAAAGCAGCGAAAGTTTCAATCAGTTCCGCTTCAATCACTTGCGATAGTATTTTTCAACGAGGGAGTTGCCGATGAAATTTAAGAGTTCCCCCAGGGTCGCACGCGTCGTATTTAGCCTCTTCATCCTCTTCGCACTAATTGGTTCAGTTACAGTCGAAACAGCTGCACGCGGAAGACATCCGCGAGGCCGTGCTACGCGCCGGGCCGTGGCACGGGGCGGCAAATTATCGAAACGTGAGCGCCGGGAATTGGCTCGCTCCGGTCGCCGCGGTGGTCGAGTGCATTTGTCGAAACGTGAAATGCGCGCCGAACGCCCGCGAGATGCTCGCGAACAGGCCGCCTATATTGCCAAACTGGAAAAGCGGGCAGGTCACAAACTGAGTAAGCGCGAGCGCGCCGCAGAGATGCGCCGGTTTGGATCAAAGCACCGGCGGGAGATGGAAGAAGCGCGGCGACGCGCCGAAGCCGCGCGCCAGGCAGCGATTGCCAGACAACGCGCCATCGACGAAGGAATGCGCAACGAAGCCGAGGCCAACATCGCCAAAGACAATACTGTGGGCGAAGATCTGGAAGTACGCAAAGCTGCGGTCGCGGCCCTCGGTCATCACGCCGGCACCGTGGTCGTGATGGATCCAAAGACGGGACGCATCTACACAGTCGTTAATCAGGACTGGGCGCTCCGCCGCGGGTTCAAGCCTTGCTCAACCATCAAGTTGGTGACCGGCGTCGCCGGGTTATGCGAGAAAGTCATTCAACCGATCGAGACGGTGAGCGACGGCAGTAATTATCGCATCGACCTGACAGATGCTCTCGCTTATTCAAACAATCAGTACTTCCAGCACGTCGGCGGCCAGGTTGGGTTCGACAAAATGGTGTCTTACGCCCGCGAGTTGGGTCTGGGTGAAAAAACGGGAATCAACTATGTGAACGAGTCTCCCGGGAGAGTGCCGCTATTCAAATCGGGATACGCGGTAAACCATATGAGTTCTCATGGCGATGATTTCGAAGTGACCGCGATCCAGTTGGCGGCCCTCGTTTCCGCAATGTCCAACGGTGGCAAGTTGCTGGTTCCACATGTACCGCGAACCGTCGACGAGAACTCGAACTTCAAGACCGAGCTGCGCCGCAAGATTAACATCGAGAATGAAGCCTGGAAGCGGATGGTTCCAGGAATGATTGGCGCGGTCAACTATGGTTCCGGAAAGAAAGCGTATCGTCCCGAACAGACGGTCGCTGGAAAGACCGGTACCTGCATCGGCCAGGGATCGTGGTTGGGTCTGTTCACATCGTACGCTCCGGTCGTCAATCCACGTTTGGCGGTCGTGGTAATCACGCGCGGCGCTGACGCTCACGGACATCTTCCGGCGGCCGTCGCCGGCAATATCTATCACGCTTTGAGCGAGCGCTTCGGCACGCAGATCAATTTCCAAATCGCCGAGGGTGCGGAAGACGAAGCGACCCCTAATGGCAATCGCGACAAGAAGGCCAATGCGCTCAACGAAGAGGCCAAGGAAACGAAGGCGGCGACCGAAGCCGAGGAAAACAGCGAGAATGCTGCCGACGCGGCAAACACCGCCACCGCCAATCCCAGCGTCAATGGTTCGCCGGCCACTGAAAAGAGTCCGGCAGCTGAAAAGAGTAAGGTGAAGACGACCTCGATGCCGATTGAGAACAAGCCGAAAACGCCGGCCAAAGCCCCGGCAAAGACAGGCGCCGTTGACAGTAATGATGGCCGCCCGCGCCGTATTCAACCAAACGAATAGTGAACTGGCTAACTGTCCAAATTGGCCGGTTTCGCGACAAAAGCCTTAATGCCGAACCCTCGTAGTTTCTTGCGAGAGTTCGGCATTTTTGCTGCGATGGTGCGACGGTTGGAAGCCGCTGGGATTAATACTTGACACATCGGGGCAGTTGCCTGATCATTGCCGTTTCGTTTGTGACATCAAGCTCAGCGCGCAGCTTTGCTGATCGCTCGCGCTTGGCGTGTGACAACGAGCGGCGCGCCAATTGCATCTTAAGCTTGCGGCGTTGGAACAACTAACGACAGATTGCGTCAAAGAAGTAAGAGAAGGAAACTGATCGGAGGCTTTTAACTTAACAATGAAACGAACTATCAAACTCTTGGCACTCGCGGGGATGTTCGCTGTGTATGCTACACCGGCGTTGTCCCAAACCAAAGAATGCACTGATGAGTTCAAGTCAGCTACTTATCAAAAGTGGTACGACAACCGGAAAGAGCATCAGGACGTTGCGGCTCAGGCAGCAAAAGACTATTTGGCGACTTGTACTGCTGAAGATCAGTATTCGGCAGCGCTGAAGAAATTCGTTACCGCATGGGATGAGGCAAATAAATCTGTTGCAGTCAATCAAGAATTTAAAGCTGCTTATGAGGGTAAGAAGTATGCCGATCAGATCAGACTTGGCAAGCAGATCGTGGCAACAGATTCCGAGAACTCGGCCATCTACATCGTGATGGGTTTGGCCGGTTTAGGTGACCCTTCTCTGCTCAACGAATCAGCCGAGTATGCGAAGAAGGCGATCACAATGATCGAAGCCGGAAAGCCTTTCGCGCCGCTGGCTTCTAAAGACCAGGCCCTGGCATATCTGAACTATGTAACCGGAAAGTCGATTATTAAGAATTCTCCAGCAGATGCGATTCCTTACCTGTTGAAAGCCGTTCGCTATGAAAGCGACCTCAAAAAGAACCCGATGGTCTACGCCGAACTTGCTGGGGCATATGGCGAGGGACCAATTGCCAAGCTTTCGGAGGAATACAAGGCGAAATTCACAACCGAGAGTCCGGAAAGTAAACTGGCGCTGGCAAACATAAACCAGATGATCGACCGTCAGATTGATGCGCTGGCACGGGCCGCCGCTCTCAGCTCCGATGCGGCAAACAAAAAGGCCGTCATGGATGTGCTTACCGGCCTTTATACAGATCGCATGAAGTCCACGGCGGGGCTCAACGAGATGATTGCCGGGATTTTGACGAAACCCATACCGGATGTGCCGGCACCGCTTACGTCGCTGCCGAGTACGCCATCGTCGACTCCGGCTACCGGCGGATCGCCAACCAGTGGAGCTGCCAATGGGGCTCCCACGAACGGAACGACCGGAGGCGCGAACAAGACAGGTTCGGCGACGGCAAGCGGAGCAGGAACCGCAAAGCCTGCCTCCAGTCCGACGCCAATCAAGAAGCCGCGCTCAAATCACAGTCGCGGATAAGTCGGACTGATTGGCGTAGAGGCTCAAAGCCGACCGTGTGGCGCTTTGATTTTTTGAATGCCGAATGCATCGTCACTTCGACGTTGCATTCGGCGTTTTGCTAAGATAGTCCTTCGTGAAAACTTCCCAGCTGCAAAAGCCAGATGAGCTTGAGGAAATCCTCGGCTATCAATTCCGCAATAGCGCCTTGCTGGCGCAGGCAATGACCCATCGCTCCTGGGCGCACGAACAAGTCTCACCACGCGCGCAGCATGACGCCCGTAATCTGCACAACGAGGCCCTGGAATTTCTTGGAGATTCCATTCTCGGTTTGATCGTCGCGGATTATCTCTTCAGGGCTTATCCCAGAGCCAGCGAAGGCGAATTGTCGCGTATGAAGCACCGGCTGGTCAGCGAGCCTACGCTGGCAAGAGCATCGACCGATTTACGCCTGGGAGACTTTGTTCGATTTGGGCGCGGGGAAGAGAAGAGTGGTGGCCGCAGCAAGCACGCCCTGTTGGCGGATGTTTTCGAAGCCGTAACCGGAGCGATTTTTCTTGACGGCGGACTGGAAGCGGCGACGGACTTTGTCGAACTTGCTCTGGGCCCGGAGCTTCGCGCGGCTGATCCAATCGCCGCGGCCGCGGCCGATCCGAAAACTACTCTGCAGGAAAAACTGCAGGCGATTCGTCAGCCGGGTCCGCAGTACACGGTGATCGAAACACTGGGGCCACCACATCAGCGCATGTTCCATGTTGAGCTGAAGTGGAACGACGGCTCGGCGAGGGGAGAGGGTCCAACCATCAAGGCTGCCGAGGCGGCTGCGGCACAGGCGGCGTTGAAACAGATGGAAAGTGAGTAGGGCCGATCCAAAGCCGGCTTGACCGTGAAGCTTGCCAACCTCTACGATGTCCGCAATGAGCGAATCAACCATTACGACGACAGAAAAAACGACCCAGAAGCCGGGCGCGTTTAGTTCTCGTCCGGTTCGATCCAACGGTCGTGAGGTTGAAACCAAGGTCGGCGCCGAACCAGCTGGACCACCACGAAGCGTAATTCGCGAGTACTTCGAATCCGCGGTCGTCACCGTCATCATGGCTTTATTCGGAATGACGTTCATCGTTCAAGCTGTCAAAGTTCCCACCGGTTCTATGCAGAACACAATCACGGTTGGCGATCATTTGCTGGTAAACAAGTTCATGCTTGCGCCCGGCCCTCGTCTGCCCATTCTGCCTCAGCGCGAAATCAGGCGTGGCGACATCATTGTTTTCAAGTATCCTGGCAACCCTTTTAATCCCGAACGCGATCTGGATCCAGATAACATTCCGTACAAAGTTAATTATGTAAAGCGGGTGATTGGCTTGCCTGGCGACGTAGTCGAAGTGAAAGGACTGCGCGTTTTCGTGAATGGTCAGCCGTTGCCGGAACACATCATCGTGGCGAGGAACGTTAACGATAAGGCGCCTCTGGAAATCGTCGAGGATACGCCGCGGCAGGGCAACGAATTGTATGACGTGTATTACTTTGCCAATAAAGTGGAGGCCGCACGTCGGGGCCAGGACGTTAGCGCTAGTCCCGATTTTAACTTCGCGGTCAATGGCAAGCCCGCGAAGGTTCCCGATAACTCTTACTTTGTGATGGGCGACGATCGTGATAATAGCCTCGATAGCCGGGCCTGGGGATTCGTACCGCGCGAACTGGTTATTGGCCGCGCCATGTTCGTCTACTGGTCGTACGACGAAACCAAACCATTCAACCCCTTCTCTTCCGACTTCTTCGCCAACACGCGCTGGCGCCGCACTGGCACGATGGTGAAATAGTGTTGCGCGTGACACTTCCGTGTTCAGGCGATTACTCTCAAAAGACTTCCTAATCCGCGTTTGGGCCCGCGTTGACGAGGATGAAATCCTCGGCCGGGCTGCCCAGTTGGCTTATTACTTCCTGCTCGCACTCTTTCCGCTGCTGCTTTTCCTGATTACTCTTTTTGGCTATATGGCCGGTGCCGAATCTGATCTGCGCCATAAGCTCATTACCTATCTTGCCACTGTAATGCCCGACGCGGCGCTGCAGCTGGTTGTGGCCACGATCGATCAAGTCACCAACGCTCGCGGCGGAGGTAAATTGTGGTTCGGCCTGTTGGCTGCGTTATGGGCCGCTTCCAGCGGGATCAACGCTCTCGCACAGGCGCTTAACGCTGCCTACGATGTGCCTGAAACGCGACCCTGGTGGAAGGTGCGCCTGATTTCCGTAGCCCTGACAGTTGCCATTGCAGTCTTGATTATTTCTGCGCTGCTGATTGTGCTTTACGGGGGCCAGGTCGGTAATTTTCTCGCCACGTCCGTCCATGAAGGTTCCGTTTTTACGGTCGTGTGGAAGATTTTGCAATGGCCAATTGCGCTGACGTTCGTCTTCATTGCCTTCTCTCTTATTTATCAGTTTGGGCCCAACCTCTCGGCCAGGCGCCGTGGTAAACGCATACCTGCTGCCGACCTCCGGCAACGATGGTTTTCACCGGGAGTAATGATTGCAGTCATTTTGTGGATGATCGTCTCGCTGGGCTTCCGGTTGTATCTGCACTTTTTCAATTCCTACAGCGCCACTTACGGTTCACTGGGCGCATTGATCATTTTGATGCTGTGGTTTTATTTAACCGGCGCGGCGATTCTTCTGGGCGGTGAAATCAACTGTGAGATCGAGTCCAGCGATGCATCAACTTAGACCTGAACCTTCAATAGATACTTACCAAATTCCAATGCAAAGTCTTCACAATCAGCAAGGTTCGAGATCGATGCATTCTTGTTCCGTTTTAATCCAAGAGAAGATATTGATGTGCGTGAGAGCCCCATTTTAACCAGCGGCACAGAAAATGCTCCCTCACTCCTTCGAAAGCGCAAACGGTTCTAGAAAGGATGGTTCAAAGACATGCTGTGGACAATTTTGTTGGTTTTGTTGGTCTTGTGGTTGTTAGGTTTGATTGGTGGAATCGGCGGTAGCTTAATACACCTGTTGCTGCTAGTCGCGTTGGTTGTATTGATCCTTCAGCTGATCACTGGTCGTCGAGCGGCGGTTTAGCAGAGATGTTTCCCGACGGAGCGCAATTCATGCAAGGGGGAAGTTATGCGATACGAAGATGAAGTCAAAGGCAAAGGGAAACAAATTGCCGGCACGGCAAAAGAACATCTTGGTAAGTTAGCCGGCGACCGTGACCTGCAGGAACGTGGAGAACAGGAGCGGTTTGAAGGAAAGATTCAAGACAAAGTAGGCCAGGCTCGAAGGAAAGTCGCCGAGGCTGTTGAGGATCTCGGCGACCGAATCGCCAGCAAACAGTGATGCTGGCGATTCATTTTGTTTGGGATCGAAAGGAGAATGATGAGGAACAGACTGTTGCTGTTAATAACGTTCACCGCGTTCGCTCTGAGCGTCACGTCCTGTAGCGAGACCGCGACCAATTCAAACGAACGCGCCAACACTAACATGGCGACGCCCCGGGCTGAGGCGACTCCGACGGCAACTGCAACCCCGAAGTATACGGAAGAACAAGCGCGCGAAGAACGTGCCCGAGCGAAACAGAACAAAGAAACAATCGGAGACACCCTGGACGATGCCTGGATTCACGCCAAGATCGTGGCCAAACTAATTGGAGACTCGCAGACGCCAGAGCGAAAGATCAACGTCGACGTGGTCAATAACGAGGTCACTTTGCGCGGGACCGTCGATACTACTGAAGCGAAAGCTGAAGCTGAACGGATCGCAAAAGAAACCGACGGAGTTAAGAAGGTTACCAACCAGCTTAAGGTTAGTCCGGTAGCGAAACCGGCGAATACTAACAAAGCTGCTAACACCAACAAGAGCAAAACATACTGATGGGCTGAGACTTTGGTTTCTGAAAACGAGAGCGGCCCGCATGGCCGCTCTTTCTTTTAATGGATGGGACGACGATGAGTAAGAAAAGTCCGGACCTGCACGGAAACGCGCCAGATAACTCAACGGTGGCATTGTTACTCATAGATGTCATTAACGATCTGGAATTTGAGGGCGGCGCCCGGTTGGCGAAACACGCTCGGGCGGCGGCGCAGGAGATCGCCTCTCTTAAACAGCGAGCCAAGCTGGCAGGCATTCCGGCAATCTATGTGAATGACAATTTTGGCAAGTGGCGATCGGATTTCAAGAAACTGGTGGCCCATGTCATTGAAGACGATACCAGCGGAAAGGAAATTGCTGAGTTGCTGCGACCTGAGACAGACGATTACTTTGTCCTGAAACCAAAACAATCCGGTTTCTTTGCCACCAGCCTCGATATTCTCTTGAAGCACCTGGGGACCGAGACTCTGATTCTGGCAGGGTTGACTGGTGATATCTGCATCCTCTTCACGGCAAGCGACGCGCACCTGCGCGATTATCATCTTGTTATACCTAATGATTGTGTTGTATCGCAGTGTGAGGATGAAAACGCCCGCGTGCTCGAATACATGCGAAGAGTTCTCGATGCCGACATCAGAGCTTCTTCAGAATTGAACTTGAGAGACATGAAGCGCAAGCAGTGTGAGGCAGCAGGTCAAATCGGTCGCTAATCCTATCCATCCCTGCAAACCGAGCTGAGGTCCGTCGTTAGCAGTCAGCCTGGCTGTGGTTTCCCCAAGCAAGCTAAGCACTTCTCCGGTTACATAACTCAAATCGATTTCCTAAGCGAAATTAGTACGCCCGACCAATCTCTTCTGGCTGCGGACGTTTCTCGGAGTCTCCGCGCCAAACTCAGCTCGGACACATCGCACGGTTCAGAACACAGACACACATGCACGCACAGTGTCCGGGCCGCACGGAAGGTTCTAAGGTCGACAAATCACTGCGACTACGGACCAAATTCTGATGTGAGCGAGTTTGGCATCGCTATTGCCCCTCTGGGCGAAGACGGTCAAATCGCTTTCAGCGAGTTGAAAATTGGACAGAGCCGGATGCGGGATGTACGGGACAGGTACGTTTTTCATTGCGGCTGGATCACACCGGAGGAGTTCATTATGGAAGGTCCTTTACGCGGATGTCTGGCGGGAGTGGCCGCATGGAAGTGGGGCGGTGGTTGTCTCTCCACAATTATTATTTTCATTATCGTCTATCTGCTATTGGGTCATGTGAAATGCTGAGTTCGTCTTCAGCGGCGGGATCTGGTCGTGGCGTTTTAAGTGAAGATCTTATTCCCAAATCAGCCGGTTTTCGTGTAGGCTTATAACTCGCGCATGACCGAAAAGATTCGCAAGGTCCTCTCGTTTCCGTCCCAAGTTCCCGCCAAGGCGGACTATCAACGCGTCAAATCCAGTTACTCGGTTCGCGAAATCAAACAGCTCTTTGGGTTGAGCGAGCGGACTGTGCGTCGTTGGACGGAAGCCGGAATCATTCAGGGCGTGCCGGCTGGCGACAGCGGAGACTTTACCTATGATTTTCAGGCGCTCACCTTATTTCGGCGGGTGCGTGAAATGCGCTCGCAGGGCCTGACGATTAAGCAGATCGAAGCTGAGTTGCAGGGTCAGATGAGTTTGTTCCGAGCTGAGGTAAGACAGGTTCAGGTCGCTCGGCTGCTCACGCCCTTTGAGGAAGCACTTCTGCTGCACGAGCAGGGCGATGAAAAAGCCAGTGAGTTTTATGTCGAGGCGATCAATGCAGGTGACAATGTAGCGGAAGCCTATTGCAATCTCGGCATCATCGAGCTCGATCGCGGGGACACGATCGGCGCGCTCGAGAATTTCACCCAGTCTCTGAAAAACGATCCGCGTCACGTCGAGGCCCATTACAATCTGGCCAACCTTTATTACGACGCCGGCGACTTTCCCCTGGCCCGTCTGCACTACGAAGGAGCCATCCAGATCGAACCTAACTTTTCACTGGTCTATTACAATCTGGCCCTGGTCTATCACCGGCTGAACAATGTTCAGGCGGCTACGCAGTCTCTGAAGCGATACAAGGAACTGGAACCCAGCGATGAAGAGATTGAGTTAGTCGATCAGCTCTTGAAGGCTTTGGAAACCGGCCGACCCAACTAAAGCAAGAGAACTTCGCATCGACCGGAGAATCAAACTGCCCAAAATCTAAGATATTTTGTTTTGAGGATGCGCTACAAATCCGGCGCAAATACGCTCTGAAGCGAATGGGATGGCAACGACGGATTTACATCATCCCGCTCACGGTGACGACTGCTCGAACGCGTCAAAGCGCTCGTGGGCGGTATTGGGTGACGGAAATTTGCGTGGCACTCCGCATCGGCTATCCTTCGCCCATCTCGTCATTGATCGACTTCAAGGCGCTCTCAAGCATAGCCCGATGTGCCGGATTAGTGGCTCTGCTCAGCTGGCCCATGATCCGTGAACGTGAGAGTCTTAGTGTTTCAAATTTTGCGCTGCGCGCTCGTTCTTCAACGGTAGACGTACCCCGGTGTGCCCGAGCGTCAGCCGCTGCTTGTTGCCGTTCAAAGACTTCCTCTGCCTGACCCGCTAAGTCGTCGCCATCCCATGCCATTGCTTCACCTCCTGAAACTCGTACCTCATCGTACCACTGATTGCATGCTTCGCCCACCGGCTGGCTTGCGCTTTGGGCGTTCTGCTGACACGATTGGTAACTCGAACCGGATAATGCTCTCCATTTGTGATCGGCTTCCCGGACACCAAATTGATGGAAACCGTCTAAACGGATTTTAGAATCCAGATTCCCGGATCGTTTCCATAGCCGGCTACTAATGGGAACGTGCGCAAGCGAATCGATGCGGTGTGCCACCCGGGCCGCGGATGGTTGAGGAAAGATCATGGCCGAAGACAGGCTCAAAGCTTTGCTCGCAATCGCTGAAACCCAGCCCGCGGAGGTTATGATCTGGTACGGGTTGGCCAACGAGTATGTAAAGCTCGAGCGTTGGCCGGAAGCGGTAGACGCCCTGCGCCGCACGCTGGCGATCAGTGCCGATTACACTTCCGCTTATCAAATGCTCGGGACGGCCCTGATGAAGTTGAACCAGCGCGAAGAGGCGCGACTCGCCTGGACTGAAGGTGTCAAAGCCGCCGCGCGTACCGGCGCCTGGAACGCGCGCCAGCATATAGAACGCTTGCTGGCGAGTTCGGAAAACGAAGGTGAGGCAGGCGGACCTTGCGTGGAATGAAGACGAGTGTCGACATCCTAGGCGGCCTTCAGGGGATGTGAGAGTGTCAGAAGCCCGACCGTGAGGGAGGGCCGCATTCCCACTCGCGATGAAGAATGCCCGATACCGATAGCAGACCGACAACGAACCTGGCCCTTGCTTACGCGATGGCTTCTGACACGGACTCTTTATGAGCACGACGATTACTAAGAAAGAGAAAAAAAAGATAAGCCCAACAGACGCCTGGCGTGACGCCCGGGAGCTGATTTGGTCGCATCGCTATCGTCTGGCGTTGGGTATGCTGCTGATGGTCGTCAATCGACTGGTCGGCCTGATCTTGCCCGCGAGTTCGAAATATCTGATCGATGACGTGATCATCAGACACCGTGGTGAACTTCTAGTGCCCTTGGCGGCGGCGGTCGGCGTCGCGACTTTGATTCAGGCTCTGAGTTCTTTCGCTCTTACGCAGATCCTCGGCGTAGCCGCCCAAAGGGCTATCACTGACATGCGCAAGAGCGTTCAGGAACACGTGGCTCGTCTACCGATCAGATACTTCGACTCGACCCAGACCGGCGTACTCATCTCGCGCATCATGTCTGACGCCGAAGGCATTCGAAACTTAGTCGGCACTGGACTGGTGCAATTGATTGGCGGCCTGGTGACGGCGACACTGGCACTCGGCTACCTTTTCTATTTGAACTGGCGGATGACCTCGATTACCTTGCTGGCGCTCGGCGCATTTGGCGCCGCCATGGCGACTGCCTTCAAAAAGTTGCGACCACTGTTTCGTGAACGCGGCCAAATCAATGCGGAAGTTACCGGCCGCCTGACTGAATCACTGGGTGGCATTCGCATCGTCAAAGCCTACGCCGCGGAGAAGCGCGAGGAACTGGTCTTTGCGCGCGGAGCGCACCGCCTGTTCCGCAACGTGGCGCGATCGATGACTGGAGTTTCGGCGATTACTGCTTTCTCGACCGTGATCATCGGCATCATTGGCGTAATTCTTATTCTGGTAGGTGGACGCGCCATTCTGAACGGGCAAATGACCCCGGGCGATCTGGTCACATACATCTTCTTTACCATGATGGTCGCCGCGCCGTTGGTTGAGATCGCCTCGATCAGCACCCAAATCACGGAAGCTTTCGCCGGGCTCGATCGCATACGCGAAATCAAGCGAATGACAACCGAAGATGAGGACGAAGCCGATCGAGATCAGTGTCCCGACATGGCCGGTGACATTACTTTTGACAATGTCAGCTTCGAATATAACGAGGGCGCGCCGGTCCTAAAGCATGTTTCATTCAAAGCGCCGGCAGGATCTACCACCGCGTTGGTCGGCTCGAGCGGATCGGGGAAGAGCACACTGATCAGTTTGGTGATGGCCTTTAATCGTCCACTTGCAGGTAGAGTGAGTGCGGACAATCGCGATCTGGAATCAATCCGGCTGAAAGACTATCGGAATCAACTGGGCGTAGTGCTGCAGGACAACTTTCTTTTCGATGGCACGATTGCAGAGAACATCAGTTTTGCCCATCCGCACGCGACGCGCGCACAAATCATCGAAGCCAGCCGCATCGCGCACTGCGAGGAATTCATCAATGGGTTCGCCGATGGCTATGACACTGTAGTCGGTGAACGCGGCGTGAAGTTGTCCGGCGGACAGCGCCAACGCGTGGCTATCGCCCGGGCGATTCTCGCTGAGCCTAAGATTCTGATTCTGGATGAAGCCACCTCAAGTCTCGACAGCGAAAGCGAAGCAATGATCCAGGATGGACTGCAATCGCTGCGTCGTGGCCGCACGACATTTGTCATCGCTCATCGGCTCTCGACGATTCGCAGCGCCGATCAGATTCTGGTGCTCGAAGGCGGCGAGATTGTCGAACGCGGTACGCACGAAGAACTACTGGCTGCCGACGGCCGCTATAAACAGTTGTATGATAAGCAGTATCGATTTGAGCGAAACCAGTTCATCAATCCCGGTGAGGATTTCACGCCGGAGCCTGAGCAGCCTTTGGCGGTTGGAAGTGGAGCCTCAGGCCCATTGCTGCCCACTAATTTGTGAGACGCGAAGGATGTCAGAAGAGCGGAGTACATCCGTGATGCGCCCTGATGAAAAAGGAGCCGGGTGTGGGCGACAATGAACGCCGTAGGCGCGGCATATTTGTAGCCCTGGGCGTAAGCGCCCGGGGAACCGACCGCCCTCTCAATTGTAAGCTCGCGGAGCGAGCGACAGACTTAAGCCAGTATGGTGCTTCTGTCGCTCCCCTGCGGTTTTAGATCGATTCTACTAATTATCCCCCGGGCTTAGCCGGGGCTTCTAATCTGTCGCCATCTTCGATAGCCGTTGATGGGTTCGTCCCAGAGGCAGTTTCGCTTTGTAAGACTATAAGGAGAAAGAAGTGGCAAACACACCCCAAACCTTTGCAAATCACACGCGTTGGCAGCCGCCGTTCCACTTTTTCGTTGCGCCGGTTATGCTGATCAATGTCATCTGGTCCGTGGTTCAATTCGTCAGAGCACCCGGTCTGAATTCCGGCTGGTGGATCATAGTCTCGCTGGCGCTCCTGGTCCTCGCATTCCTGGTTCGATTGAACTCTCTGCGAGTGCAAGATCGACTCATTCGGCTCGAAGAAAAACTTCGCTACCAGCAAGTTCTTTCTGCTGCCGTGTGCCAACAGACTGGCGCCCTTAACACAAGCCAAATAATCGCGCTCCGCTTTGCGGCCGATGACGAGTTGGAAGGTTTGGTCGCCGACGCGCTGGCGGGCAAACTGGCGAAGACCACCGATATCAAGCGGGCGATCAAGGACTGGCGCGCCGATACGTTTCGCGTTTGAAGGTCGCGTGGATCGTGCGTCAGTCTGAAGTGAAACAAATCTCATTAGCACCTGGCTCGAGCATGTGGTTAGGAAAATCATTGGACACTGTCAACCTTCTCAACGGGTTTGGAACGGACCGTCGAGACGGTTGGGGTCACAGCGCGATGGGTGATCACCGTACTCGAGTGCGATGCTACTTTGCTTCCGACCAGTATTAACCATTACAGAATTGGATTTAAGGAGAACTAGTGAGCCAAAAAGAAGCTTTGCAGAGTGCGGCTGATGAAGCCCGAAAGGCAGCACGCGCCGCCCGGGAATTCGCCGGCATCCTGGATGAGTATGCAAAATTCATAACTCAGCCAAACTCACGGCAACGAGCTGACGATGTCCATCTTTCGGCGATGAATAAACTAAGAGTCATTAATGAAGGGTTGGCGGTTTGCGCGAAGTGGGGAGAAACAGCGAGAACCGCCGTCGAGGCTCCAGTAGCGCCGCCCTTAGAGAGGCCGCTTGGTAACGAAGCCCGTGGCAACCGAGAACCGGCGCCCAAATTCCAGCCACGCTCTGTCCGCGTCCACAAGCGAAATAATAACAGGTGAGCGGCGGTTTCCGTTCAGAGTTCAACCTTTAAGTTGCTGTTGCAGGTGCAAACTAAAGCTTGAACGCTTGACTCAATATTTAATCGTTATCAGTGAGCGACGATTCTTGATGAAGACATGGGAGGCAGCGTCGTTACGTGGCGGCTCAGCTGTTCATACTGACTCTGATCCGATCCTTCGCACCGGCTCCGTAACAATCACCGGATCCCGAGACGTCGATCGCGAGACCGCTCGCCATCTGTTTGAGCAGCACCTTTCGCTGCTCTTGCATCAGGGCCGCATCTGGCTGGTTGCCGGCGCCCGCGGAATCGACCAGTGGGCCATCGAATGGTTGCAGGAGCAGAATGAGAGCTGTTGGGCCGTCGTCCCTTATACACTGCGCGACCAGCCCAGCTCGGTTCAGTCATGTTTAGAGCAGATCGAACGCGTCATCGAACTGCAGCTTCCCAGGCGCAAGAGCGCCAGTGCTTTCAGAAACCGTTATATGGCCGATCTTTCGCAGGTGGTGTTTGGCTTCTGGTCCGGCAAAGGCGGTAGTACCATCAAGACCCTCAGACATGCTCTGCGAAAGGGAAAAGAAGTGCACGGCATTCCGCTGTCGTCCGCCGACTCGCAAGACAAATCATAGAGAGATGTCTCATTGTTCCGAAGGGAGTAACTCCTGATGCCTAACGTTCTACGACTATTTGGAATCCTTTTCCTGGCAGGCGCCATAGTAGTAGCAGTCCTCAATCTTCACCGGGTGGCCGACCTCGGCTTGCCCTGGCTAGCGCCCCTTCTGCTAATACTCGGAGTGGTTTGCATGACGCTTTCGAGACGAGGGAAAGGATAAAACGGTTCTGCGTTCCGCCGGCACGCGTGGATTTCGGTTCGAAGTGCAACAGAACGTTTGGCTTAGTCCCAAAGAGTCGATCAGAGCGGTTAAGAACTTCTGTATCGTCGCAGAGCGACGACTGAATGTAGCCCGGCCTTTTAAGGCCGGGATCGAACAGCCAAGTCAATTCGCGTCGCGTCAGCGACGCTTGAGTGAATATTTCACTCGTCGCTGGCGCGACGATATTTCGTGACGCTGCCTGATCCCGGCCTTGAAAGGCCGGGCTAAATTCAAAGCGCCGTTACGCAGCGCTGGCACCTCAAACTTGATGCCGCAAGATCCAATCTCCAACCAGGATGTCGTGGTTATCGGTGGCGGCGCTGCCGGTCTATTTTGCGCAATCGAAGCCGGCAAACTCGGCCGCAGGGTTATGGTCCTCGAGCATGCGGACCGAGTCGGCAAGAAGATCGCGATCTCGGGCGGCGGCCGCTGCAACTTCACCAATATTTATACGAGCTCCACTAACTTTCTGTCTGCGAATCCTCACTTCTGCAAGTCCGCGCTCGCCCGCTATACACCCGCCGACTTCATCGCGTTGGTCGAAAAACACGGCATCAAATACCACCAGAAGAAGCTGGGCCAACTCTTCTGTGATCAAAGTTCGCAACAGGTCATTGATATGTTGCTCAGCGAGTGCGCTGATGCCGGCGTCAAGATTAGCTGCGGCTCTCAGGTGCGCCGCGTCAGCCGGGAGAACGGTTTTGCCATTGAGACTAATCAGGGATCTTTCAACTCCAAGTCTCTTGTGATCGCGACCGGCGGCTTGTCCATCGCGCCGCTGGGTGCGACCGATTTTGGTTACAGCATCGCGCGGCAATTTGGTCTGAAGATCGAACCACCCAGACCTGCCCTGGTGCCTTTCACTCTGAGTTCTACGGTTCAAAGGCAACTGAGTTCGCTAAGTGGAATTTCGCTCGATGCCTCAGTCGCATTTGAAGGCACAGAGTTTCGCGAAAACATTCTGATTACCCATCGTGGCTTGAGCGGCCCCGCGATTCTCCAGATTTCCTTGTACTGGGAAGGGGGCGCCCCGATCGTCATTAACTTGCTGCCTGACGCAGATATTCTCAATCTGCTGAAGGACAGACAGGGTTCCGAAATCGAACTGGCTAATTTCCTTGCGCAGCATTGGCCGCGGCGATTTGCTCAGGCTTGGTGCGATCTATATGTGCCTTCGCGGCCGCTCAAACAATTCAATGGGCGAGAACTCGCTGACATCGCCGAAAAGATTCAAAGGCTTCAAATCACACCGGCGGGCACCGAAGGTTTTAAGAAAGCGGAAGTGACCGCAGGCGGCGTCGCGACCTCTGAACTGTCTTCACAGACGATGGAAGCGAAGCGAGTGCCGGGACTTTTCTTTATCGGTGAAGTGGTGGACGTAACCGGACAACTCGGCGGCTACAATTTTCAATGGGCCTGGGCGTCGGGTTATGCGGCGGGGCATGCGGTTTAGAGTTTGCTTGGACAGCAAACCATCGCCGGCACAATGCTTGAAAAAATTGATTTCCCGGTGCACACTCTCGACATGGGCAACAAACAGATTGTTGAGGACTTGCTTGAGCGCATTCCCGAGGATGCTTCGCTCCACGATATCGCGCGTGAGATCGAATTCATTGCTGGGGTACGACAAGGATTGGATGAGCTCGATCACGGCGAGCGCATCCCGATTGAGGAGGTCGAGCGCGAGCTTCCCACATGGATTATCAGATAGTCCTCTCGCCCTCAGCGCGAAGTGATCTTCGTGATATTGTTCGTTATATTTCTTTCGATGCACCGGACAGAGCCTTTCAATTCGGCCTGTTTCTGATTTCACATACCAGGCTTCTCGCGCGATCTCCATCGCTGGGCAGAATCGTTCCGGAATTTGCAGATCCGTTCATTCGGGAAATCATTGTTCGCTCATATCGCGTCGTTTACCGGCTCGATGACTCTCTCATCATTCAATCGAGGTCATTCGCTTTTGGCACGCAGCACGGGGGATACCGGAAATCGATGGCTAGAAAGACAGCGGTTAAAGCCAACGACTTGAATGGTCTTCGTTACCCACTATGTTGTTATTCAACGGAATCCAAGACTTCACTATTAATCAACAAGAGCTCGAGGAGCCATTTTCGCTCCTGGAAGGCGTGTACTTGGCCTGGACGCCGTCATTCGTCAAAGAACAAATATCCGACCTCATGATGTCCGCGATGGGCGGTCTTGACTACTCTACTTTGACGGATGGTAGCCATCCTGTCCTTTTCAGCCAATCGAAGGACAATGCACCTGATGAACCTCTTCGGGTGTTATCAGTATGGCACTACTACATCCACCAATTCCTATCTTGTCTTTGGTTAATAAAGGATAACTCAGTCAACGCGGATGTTGGACTTGTACACTCATTAAATAGCCAAGGAAAAGAGGTTGCCTCAAGCAATTCCCGAGCTTCCGTTTATACGTGCGCAGATGGATGTCGAAGAAAACTTGAATACTCGCGAGCTGAACTGATCGAAAGCCGGGCTCTCTATGAAAGGCTCAAGGCTTTGGGCAACACCAAAAGCTACCCTTCAACGTTGAACCCCATCAGTCAAGTCGAGCCGACCGGAACGGCAGTGACCGCTGACGCAGTTCGTGCCCTAACGAGAATCTCGTACTTTGTGAATGCCGCAAGAGATTGCTCGGATTTGTCCGTCAAAGTGGCCCACTACACTATTTGCCTTGAGGTTCTATTTTCGACTGATTCAACAGAAATATCATACAAGCTAGCGGAACGAGTCGCCCTTTTCCTTGGACACTCCTTTGAAGAGCGCAAGCGGTTGTTCCATCGCGTCAAGAGATTGTATTCCGTCCGCAGCAAAAGTCGTTCACGGAGATGTGTTCAGCAAAGGAAGCTTAGGAAGATTGAGAGAGGTCTCTATCGACGCTGATGATCTATTGCGTCAGCTACTTCGGCACATTTTCGACTCGGACGAACTGTGCGCCCTGTTTGAGGGAAGTAAAACAAGCAGGGAAGAATACTTCATAGATCTTGTCCTACAAACGAGGTGATCCTATTTTCCCGTTCCGCAACCTTGCCTGTGCTACTCTCGGCGTCCTGACGCTCATGATGGGGTCCTTCTCGATGGAAACCGCATCGCCAACCCTCGTGCCTCAGGCTCTGTCAGCCTTTCCCACCCACGCCAACCTCCTGCGCGGTGAATACGGCCGGTATCGCGCCAACAATGATCTGCTTTTCTACGATCTTGATATTCGCGTCGATCCGGAAAAGAAGGTCATCAGTGGCCGGAACACGATTCGGTTTAAGATGCTCAAGGACGATACGCGGATCCAGCTTGATCTCTACGACAATTTGAAGGTCGATAAGATTGTCTTTACGGGCAAAGGGCAAAGAGCAGAGGGCAAAGGGACGAACGCATCGCTCAAATACGAACGCGACTCAGGCGCGGTCTTCATCGACTTTCCCGAAACTCTGAAGGCCGGTCGCACCTATTTGATCGACTTCTACTATTCCGGCACGCCGCAGACGATTGGCCGTTTCGGTGGCTTCACTTTCGGCAGGGATCCGGTTGGGCGGTCGTGGATCTTTACTGCTTGCGAGGGCGAAGGCGCCAGCATTTGGTGGCCGAACAAAGATCAGTGGAAAGACGAAGTCGAGTCGATGAAGATCAGCGTCGAGATACCCAACAATCTCACTGATGTTTCGAATGGAAAGTTCGCCGGCAAGACTGATCTTCACGACGGATACACGCGTTGGGATTGGCTGGTGCAATATCCCATCAACAACTATGACGTAAGCCTGAACATCGGCAATTATGTGCATTTCGACGATCGGCTCGGCGATCTGTCGCTGATTTCTATGCCCTGCCGGAAGATTTGGAGAAGGCGAAAAAACAATTCGCCCAGGCCAAAGGAATGATCGAAGCCTACCAGCATTACTTTGGCGAGTATCCGTTCAAGCAGGATGGTTACAAGCTGGTAGAAGTTCCGTATTCAGGCATGGAGCATCAAAGCGCGGTCACCTATGGCAACCACTTTGCGAACGGCTATCTTGAGCGCGACTGGACCGGGGTCGGCATTTCAACGCGGTTCGACTTCATCATCATTCATGAGAGCGGGCACGAATGGTTCGGCAACAGCGTCACCGCGGCCGACCGATCCGACATGTGGATTCACGAAGGGTGGACCACGTACCTCGAGTGCCTTTATGTTGAGTACATGTACGGCAGAGCCGATGGCTTGAAGTACACGAACGCTTACAAAGTCAAAGTCAGAAACCAACAACCCGTCATCGCGCCGCGCGGGGTCAATGCGACGCCTCCTCAGGATATGTACTTCAAGGGCGCGCTCTTCATCAACACCCTGCGCAGCATCGTTAATGACGACAAGAAGTGGTGGGCCCTATTGCACGACTTTTATCAGCACTTCAAATATCAAACGATCATGACTGAGGACATCATGGCTTACTTCAACCAAAGGACGAGAATGAATCTGACGCCGATCTTCGATCAGTATTTGCGCCACACCGCGCTGCCGGCGCTGGAGTTGAAGTTCGACGACGGCGCTGTTTCTTATCGTTGGCAGGCCGACGAGCCCAGGTTCGCGATGCCGGTGCAGGTTGGGACAAAAGACCGCTGGCAAATCATTCGACCCACGACTGAGTGGAAATCGATGAAGACGGGCCTGAAGAGGGAACAGTTCGAAGTGGCGACCGATCTTTATTACATCGAAGTCAGAAAGTTGTAGTGTTCATGGGTTCAGTACCGGGAGCGGCAGCGACCGGGTCGCAGCTTGTTGCGAGAATCGAGTTTAGGAATTACCCGGTCGCTACCGCTCCCGGTACTGACCTCATCCCGAGGTGTGACTGTGATGACGACGATGAAAACAAGTTTCTATTTTCCCCTTGGCCTGGCTGTGGGCGGGATGCTCTTCTATCATCTGGCCCAAAAGTCGATACCTAAAGAAATCAATCCATTCTATGCGACGATGATCGCCTATGTGGTGGGCATAGTTGTGCTGGGCATTTGCGCCTTTACTCTTCCGGGCAACAAGTCTTTCGTCAGTTCCGCCAGGGAATCCAACTGGGCTGTTCTGGTCGTGGGAGCGGCGGCCGCATGCATTGAAGTAGGCTTCCTGCTGGCATATCGATCGGGTTGGAGAATCAGCGTGGCGGCGGTGGCGACCAACGTCGCGGTAACGCTCATGTTAGTTCCGATCGGTATTATCGTCTTCAAAGATCATCTGTCCCTGCGAAATATTCTCGGCCTGATATTTTGTGTTTTGGGATTGGTCCTGGTTGTCCGTGAGTAAAGTTCACGGTACAGGTCAGTAGCCCGACCGTGAGGGAGCGCGTAATCTTGAGCCGTCGACGCCCTCACTAACGGCCGGGCTACTGCCCCGTCTAAAACGAGGAAGTACATGAGGTGCTACCTGCAAGCTCAGAAAGTCTTAGCGATCCCAGTTGGGTTCGCGGCGATTTTGGTCACATTCTGCATAGGTTTCTCATTCGTGAAGAGAGAGGGCACCACTGCGCGCGGCGCCAATGGGTCGTTTGACCGTTTCTCAAACATCGGTGAGCTCACCATTCGTCAGGCACTCAGGAACGATGTCTCACGACCGCTCGCTCAAATGCGCGCCAACGGCAATGAAGACGCAAAGGAATTATTCGCACGACCTGAGCTTCGTGAGGCAGTTTCAGAATCAATTCCGCAGCCCACGCCTTCGGCCGCTGTCAATGTCGAGCAAAGGTCGCAGGGTACTCGGGCTCCAGCTCAATTAGTCGAGAGTTTCGACGGTTTGGGTGTCGGGTTCGACGGCCCGCAGGGAAGGGCCAACCTCCGCAACCCTTCGGACAACAGCCTCGCCGTAGGTCCGGACCACGTTTTCCAGATCGTAAACACTCGCGCCGCGATTTTCACTAAGAAAGGCAAACGCTTCAGCTCGACTGGTAAGATCTTGTATGGCCCGGTCGTCACCAAAGCAGTCTTCGCCGGCTTCGGAGGCCAGTGCGAGAGCCGCAATAACGGCGACGCCGTCGTCCGCTACGATCAGTTGGCCGCGCGCTGGTTGATTGTGATGCCGATCTTCGGTCGTGGCCCTGTACGGTCTGATCAACCAAAACCCGGGAAAGACGGTCAACCGGCGCAGACTAGTCCACCCGGCCGGGCTGATCAGCCTGGTCCGCCATTCCAACTTGTTCCGCCGCCACAACCAAATCCGGTGAATCCGAATCGCGCCGCGCCGGCGACGGCGGGCCAGGGGCCTTACTCAATGTGCTATGCGGTGAGTGTGACTTCGGATCCGCTCGGACAATACTATCGCTACGAATTTCTGCGGCCTTTCTTTCCAGACTATCCAAGACCGGCGGTGTGGCCTGACGGTTACTATCTGCCCACCAGCACGAGCGATGATTTGATCCAGAAGCACGCTTGTGTGGTCGAACGAAACAAGATGCTTAAGGGCCTGCCCGCAACCGAGCAGTGCTTTGTCATAGACGGTGTCAATTTTCTCAACAACGCCGACATTGACGGCAAAGGATTGCCGCTGCGAGGCGCGCCGAACGTGATGATGGCAGCTGGCGGCGCGCAACTGAAGAACATTCTGGCAGACGACGTGATCCTGGTTTGGAAGTTTCACGTTGACTGGCGGACTCCGGCCAACACAAAAATCATTGGTCCCGCGAAAATCTCGGTGGCTCCTTATCAATATCTTTGTGGAGGCCAACTCACCAACTGTGTGCCGCAACCGGGAACGGATCGGCGCCTGGACGCTCAGGGCGACAAGATCATGGCGCGACTGGTCTATCGAAAAGTGAACGGCCATGAGTCCATCGTCGCGGTGCACTCAGTCAACACTTCGGCCGGTGGCGGCGGCGTTCGCTGGTATGAGTTCAGGCTGGATAAGGGTCGAGAGCCGAAGCTCTATCAACAGGGAACTTTTGGGCCGGATAACTTCTATCGCTGGATGGCCAGTCCGGCTATGGATCGCCGGGGCAACATCGGCGTTGGTTATTCCTTCGGAGGAACGCCCAACTTTGCCGGACAAAGATTCGCGGCGCGACTGGCAAACGATCCTTTGGGCCAGTTGACCCTGCGTGAAACGGTTTTGATCGAAGGCGAGGGAAGCCAGAACGTAATGCGCTGGGAGGACTACACCCAGACCGCAATGGATCCAAGCGATGACTGCACAATCTGGTACGTAGGTGATTACATCAAGAAGAACGAGTCGAACTACTCGAGCCGTATCGGCGCGTTTCGTTTGCCCGGCTGTCGAAATTGACTCGGAAGCTTCCTACAGTCTCAGCTAGCCTTACGCCATTAAGATCCTCCCTTGGCGTTTTTGAGTCGTCTTTTCATTTACAAATATTTCCCACTGGTCTACGGTTACGAATAACACGTTCGCACTCATTGATCTAGCCCCGGGTCTTTCTTAGGCATGACCGTGATTCGTCAAAAAAATTCTCGACATGAGCGCAAGACGAGCCTACAGTATGCGGACTTCGTCCGGGTTGTCCGCAAGCTCCTATTGTGACTGACCCAAAGTAAGCAGGAAGCCACGAACACCCAGGCGAAGGTTTTTGAATCCCTGCTCCACAACTACGTGGTGGAAACGCACCCAATAATCGTTGGAGGTGAACACCATGGCAAAAGAGTTCAGGAAGACGGGCATCAGCGTCGTCGGCGACGCACCCTGGGGCACCCACTTCTGTCACTTCTACGAAACGAAACAGGATCTGCTCGACACTCTGGTCCCCTATTTCAAAGCCGGATTGGAAAGCAAAGAGTTCTGTCTGTGGGTGGTCTCGGCACCCGAGCTAATTACAATGGAAGAGGCCAAGACAGCGTTGGCACAAGCGGTTCCCGATCTCGACCGGCACCTCTCGGATGAAAATATTGAAATCCTGAACGGCCATGAGTGGTATCTCCAGGAAAATGTTTTCGATTTAGATAGAGTAACCAGAGCATGGGACGCAAAACTTAAACGAGCATTGGCTCGGGGGCACGATGGAATGCGCGCTGCGGCGGATGCGTTCTGGCTGGCTGAGAAGGATTGGAAAGATTTTTTTGCTTACGAAAAGCAGCTTAACGATTGGATTACCAATCAGTCTATGACCGTGATGTGCACCTATCCGCTGGCGAAGAGCGGAGCTGCTGAGGTACTCGACGTTGTGCAGGCACACCAGTTTGCAATCGCAAGACGGCAAGGGGAATGGGAGGTCATTGAAAGGCCCGAGCCAATACAAGCCAGGGCCGAAATTAAGAGACTCAACGAGGAGTTACAGCGAGTCCCCGATCGAATGCCCGAACGGCCGGCGATGGTGAGGCACGGAGTTGCTGTTCTATCCGTCATCGCTGCGGTAGTCATTCTCTTGTTGATGGATACCAATTTGCAAGCTGCCGCTCATATATCGTTGTTCCTCTGCGCCGTCATCTTCAGTACCTGCTTCGGCGGAATAAGGCCGGGCTTGCTCGCGATTCTACTATCCATTTTGGCCTTCGCTTACGTCTTGCCTCCGTCCGATTCATTGGCCGTGAATATCTCACATTTACCGCGACTACTTTTATTTGCTCCGTTAGCGTTTTTTGTCGCGTGGCTGATTGCGGCGCAACAGAGCAAAGCAGAATCGCTCAGGCAGGCGCGCGATGTCTTGTATGAAACAGTTCAAGAACTCAAGCGAACCAACGTGGCGCTGCAGGCGGAGAACGCCGAGCGCAAGCGGAGCGAAGATGCATTGCGCCGCAGCGAAGATCGCAACCGGCTTATCATCGACACAATTCCCACGATGGCCTGGAGCCTTCAGCCTGAGGGCGCTATTGATTTCGTCAATCAGCGTTGGATGGACTATACCGGCCTTTCTTTGGAGCAGGCGATTGCAGAGCCGACGCGCCCCATGCACCCCGAAGACCTGCCAACTATGATGGCAGAGTGGGGCGCGAACATGGCCGCTGGGGAACCGTTTGAGGGCGAAATGCGCTTGCGGCGGGCTGACGGGGAATATCGCTGGTTCCTGGTTCGCACCGACCCGCTGCGCGACGAGCAGGGAAACCTCGTCAAGTGGTACGGAGCATCAATCGATATTGAGGACCGGAAGCGGGCTGATGCTGCCCTGAAAGAAAGCCAGCGCAGGTTAGAAGAGGCCCAACGTATCGCGCACGTCGGACATTGGGACCGAGACC
>WNFS01000497.1_pt1 | contig 54646 bp, 51 predicted proteins | sample 5400141 | NCBI WGS metagenome assembly WNFS01 (sample SAMN13153358, study PRJNA577476) | soil metagenome | isolation source: 60 cm saprolite under Madrone tree | place: USA:California | collected 2016-06-14
CAGGGCCGCGCTTTCGACGTGAATGCGCGCAAGAGCGATGCGCCGCTGGAAACCATTAAGTGCACCATCCAATTCGGCGGCCTGGTGGCCGTGAACGCCCTCGATATGAGCGTGCGGCGCGGCGAGATTTACGGATTGATCGGGCCGAACGGCGCCGGAAAGACCACTGTCTTCAATTTGCTTACCGGCGTTTACAAACCAACTTCGGGCGAGATTTATCTTCAGGGCAAACGCATCGACGGACTGCGCTCATATGAGATTTCGCGGCGCGGCGTGTCGCGCACGTTTCAAAACATTCGCCTCTTCCCCAGCATGTCAGTGCTGGAGAATGTGATGACTGCCTGCCATCGACACGCAAAACAAAACCTGCTCGATGCCATCATTCGCTCGCCGCGCTTTGTGCGTGACGAAAAAGAGCACCGGGAGTTCGCTTTGGAGTTGCTGGAGATTTTCGATCTCGCCCGCGTCAGCGACGAGGGTGGCACGAGTTTGCCTTATGGCAGTCAGCGACGGTTGGAGATCGTGCGCGCTCTGGCGACCCGGCCGCAGTTGTTGCTGCTCGATGAGCCGGCCGCAGGCATGAATCCTTCCGAGCAGGAGGATCTGATGCGCTTGATTCAACGAATCAGAGATCGCTTTTCGCTCACTATCCTGCTAGTCGAACATAATATGAAGGTGGTAATGGGCGTCTGCGAACGGATTCAGGTTTTGGACTATGGCAAATCGATAGCGTTGGGATTGCCGGAAGAGATTAAGAACGATCCGAAGGTTATAGAAGCTTACTTAGGTGACTGATCGCTGTTGGTTAGCTTGACGGTAACAAAGATTTTCCATTTGTCATTTGACATATTTGACATTTTTCATTTGCCATTTCGGCATCTGGCACCCGGCACCTGATACCCGACACTTGTTCTTATGCTTACACTAGATAACGTCTCAGTTAACTACGGCGCCATCGAAGCGCTGACCGGGATCTCGATGCACGTCGAGCAAGGAGAAGTTGTGACTTTGATTGGCGCAAACGGCGCCGGCAAAACCACTACCTTGCGCACCATCACCGGCCTGCTGCAACCGCGCGCGGGAAGGATAAGTTTCGAAGGCGAAGAGATTGGCGGAAAGCCTACTCACAAACTGGTCGCGCGCGGAATATCGATGTCACCGGAAGGCCGTGGTGTTTTCGCAAACTTGTCTGTGCGCGAGAATCTTCAGATGGGCGCTTACCTCAAGAAAAACAAAGGCGAGATCGCTGAGGATATGGACCATATTTTTCAGATGTTTCCTCGTCTGAAGGAGCGCGAATCACAAAAGGCCGGCACACTGTCCGGCGGCGAACAACAGATGCTGGCAATCGGCCGGGCGCTGATGTCTCGGCCTCGGCTGCTGCTGCTGGATGAGCCTTCTTTGGGACTGGCGCCGCTGGTGGTCCATACAATCTTCGAGGCTATCGACGAAATTCGCGGCAAAGGGACTACGATTCTGCTGGTGGAACAAAACGCCCACGCCGCCCTGGGCCATTCTGACCGCGCTTATGTTTTGGAAACTGGGAGGATCGTGATGGAAGGCCCTTCGAAAGACCTCGCCGCCGATCCCAGAATCAAGGAAGCCTACCTCGGCGAGTAATCAAAGGGATTTCCGAGCCAACGCGAGTGCCTCGGCGACTCGCTCAGGAGCAGTGCCCCCAACTTGTGACTTTGTCCTCAGCGTTTGCTCAAGCGTAAGGCATTCGAAGACATCGTTTTCTATTTTGTTTGAGAAAGAGCGCAGATCTTCAAGCGATAGGTCCGACAGCTCAATGTGTTTGTCCATTGCTCTCATTACGGCTTTGCCGACAGTTTCGTGAGCTTCGCGAAACGCGATGCTTTTGCGCACCAGGTAATCGGCTAGTTCCGTCGCGTTCAGCATTCCTTTTGTGGCGCCGGAATGCATGCGAGCCCGATTAAGCGATAAGTTTTGCAGAACAATCGTGCTGACTTCAAGACTGCCGGCGGTCGTATCGAACGCGTCAAAAACTGCGTCCTTGTCCTCCTGCATATCCTTGTTATAAGCCAGCGGCAAACCTTTCATGGTTGTCAGCAAAGCCATCAAGTCACCAAAAACGCGCCCTGCCTTTCCACGCACCAGCTCCATCGAATCCGGGTTCTTCTTTTGTGGCATTAAACTCGAGCCCGTAGCTACCGCATCGCCCAATTCAAAAAAACCAAACTCCCTCGTTGCATAGAGAATGATTTCTTCCGCCAGCCGCGATAGATGGACCATGATTAGTGAACAGGCGCTGGCAAACTCAATACAGAAATCACGATCGCTGACTGCATCAATCGAGTTGCGCGAGACGCCCTCGAATTCCAGCTCGCGAGCAAGTGCTTCTCGATCAATGGGAAATGATGTGCCGGCTAGCGCAGCAGAGCCAAGCGGCAGAACATTGACACGCTTGCGAACTTCCGCCAGGCGTTCGCGATCGCGCGCAAACATTTCAAGGTAAGCCAGACACCAGTGCGCAAAAAGAATTGGTTGCGCCCGTTGCAGGTGGGTGTAACCGGGCAGTACTGTCTCAGTTTCCTTCTCCGCGAGATCAAGGAAGGCTTCCTGCGTTTGTTTCACGCGCACTGACAATCGATCAATCGCATCTCGCAACCAAAGCCGCAGGTCAGTAGCAACCTGATCGTTGCGGCTACGACCGGTGTGCAGCTTTTGTCCCGGCTCGCCAATCATTTCCACCAGCCGCGCCTCGACAAATGAATGAACGTCCTCCGCCGGCTCGTCAAAATAATCAGCGCGGCTGGTTGCTTCATCGAGTATTGATTGCAGGCCAGCCACAATTTGCTCCGCCTCCTCCGCACTCAGCACACCCGCGCCTCGCAACGCATTGCAATGGGCGATGCTGGCGTTAATGTCTGCCGCAAACAGGCGCCGGTCGAAGGCAAAAGATGAATTGAACTTCGCAAACAACGGATCTGTCGCGCCCGTAAACCTTCCACCCCAGAGTTTTTTGTCCGTCATGGTGTTGTGCGTCCTTGACCGCAAATCATCCTAAATGCTAGTTTATGCATCTATGCATTAGTTATGCAAGTAAACTGCATAGGTTTGGGCAAAATGCGAAAAAGCCTGCGGCAAAAGAAATTATTAAGTCTGGTGCGCGCCAAGCCCTTCGCGAACCAGGCCGAGCTGCGCGATTCGCTTGAGCGCGCAGGTTTCCCAACCACGCAGTCGAGTCTATCGCGCGACCTGGAAGAGTTGGGCATTGTAAAGCATCGTGGCCATTACGCGATCCCGAAATCCAAAGGTGGCGCGGCGCGCGGACTGCTTAGTTTGGATCTGTGTGGCGCGAACCTGGTGATCGCGCGAACTGAGCCGGGTCTGGCTTCGGGCGTGGCGGTGGAAATTGATGCGGCGGTGATTCCGGAAATTGTCGGCACGTTGGCAGGCGAAGACACAATCTTCATCGCGGTCGGCGACCAGAAAGCGCAGCGCGTGACGCTGAAGAGGATTTGGGAGCTGTTTGGATGACTAGTCAGTGGTCAGTTGTCAGCAGTTAGTTGCTACTGATAACTGACTACTGACCACTGACGGAAACAAACAATGTCGGCCAAAACAATCAACAAGATCGTCCTTGCCTATTCCGGCGGTCTTGACACGTCGGTGATGCTGCGCTGGCTCAAGGAACGTTACCGCTGTGAAGTTGTCTGTTACTGCGCCGACGTTGGCCAGGGCGATGAGCTGAGCGGTCTGGAAGAAAAGGCGCTGAACAGCGGTGCATCAAAACTCTATGTGGAAGATCTGCGCGATGAGTTTGTTCGTGAATACGTTTGGACCGCGGTAAAGGCGAACGCGATCTACGAAGGGGTCTATTTATTGGGCACTTCCCTGGCACGTCCCGTAATCGCCAAACGGCAAATCGAAATCGCACAGAGAGAAGGCGCTGACGCCGTGGCCCACGGCGCCACTGGCAAGGGAAATGATCAGGTGCGTTTCGAACTTACTTATTACGCACTCCAACCGGACATCAAGGTTGTAGCTCCCTGGCGCGAATGGGAGTTCAAAGGCCGCAGCGATCTGATCGCTTATGCCAAGGAACACAACATTCCGGTGACGGCAACGCAGGAAAAGCCCTATTCGACTGATCGCAACTTAATGCACGTCTCCTATGAGGGTGGAATTCTCGAAGATCCCTGGGCCGAGCCGCCTGAAGATATTTTTCAGATGACGCGTTCTCCCGAAGCTGCTTCGTCCGAGGTGGAATACATTGAGCTGGCATTCGAAAAGGGCGAGCCGGTCGCAATCAATAGCCAAAAACTCGGGCCAGTCGCACTGCTCGAAAGTCTAAACAAGCTGGGAGGCGCTCACGGCATTGGCCGCGTCGATTTGGTTGAAAATCGTTTTGTAGGGATGAAGTCGCGCGGCGTCTATGAAACGCCCGGCGTCACCATTCTGGAAGCCGCGCACCGCGCGCTGGAGTCCATCACGCTGGATCGCGAGGTCATGCACCTGCGCGACTCGTTGAGCGTGAAGTTTGCGGAAAGTGTTTACTACGGTTTCTGGTTTTCCCCTGAGTTTCGCTTGCTGCGCAAGTTGATCGATGACACGCAACAGAATGTGAACGGCGATGTTCGTTTGAAACTTTATCGAGGGAACACAATCGTCGTCGGCCGCCGCTCGCCGCATTCGTTGTACGACGAAAGCGTGGCCACGTTTGAAGCAGACACGGTTTACAACCAGCGCGACGCTGAAGGTTTCATCAAACTAAATGCGCTCCGGTTGAGATTGGGAAGCAAGAACTAGATTGATTAAGCCGGAAACTATGAAAACACCCACCGAACAAATCACAGTTATCGAGGTTGATAAGATCGGCTCGGCCACCTCGCCGCTTGGCCTGAACAGGACAATTGCGCTGTGTGCATCATCAGAATCGCCGGTAGCCGGCGATGTCGTTGTAGTGCGCGCTCTAACTGATAGCGCTACCTATAACATGCTCGAGCTGCCGAGCGGCCGCCTCGCCAAGATCAATCCGGGCGACGTGCTCGTCGGCGTGCTCGGTCGACGTCGGGCCTTGAAAGGGTTCATGGGTGACGTGCCTGCGACCGTCTCCGTTGGCGATCAACTTCACCTGCTAAATATGGGCGGCGTGATCGGCAGTTGCACCGGCCATCATTCGGGTTTGAGCGATGCGATCAAGGTCGAGGTGCTTGGTTTTGCATGCGACGAGAATGGCCGCACTCTCAACATCGCCGACGCTGCGTTGCCGGTGCAGACAGATCTAACCGAAACCGCTCCCTTAATAATTATCGCCGGTACCTGCATGAACAGTGGCAAAACTTACGCCGCCACTGAACTGATCAAACAGGCCACGCGAGCTGGTTTGCGCGTTGCAGCCGCAAAACTGTCTGGCATCGCCTGTTTGCGCGATACGCTGAACATGGCGGACCACGGCGCGGTTGCCACCGCTAGTTTTCTAGACTGCGGTTTGCCATCAACTGTCGGTGCGACCGACCTGCCCGCCGTCGCAAAAACAATCATTGCGCGACTTAATGAAAGCAATGCTGACTTGATCGTCATTGAACTCGGTGACGGTTTGCTCGGCGGATATTCCGTCGAAACAGTTTTCGCTGACGCCCAACTGCGCGAAGCAACAGCCGCTATTGTCTTTTGCGCTTCGGATTATGTGGGGGCGTGGGGAGGCATTGAACTCATGCGACGGCGTGGAATCGAAATCGATGTGATTGCTGGTTCCGTGACCGACGCGCAGATGGGCCAGGACTACATCGAGAAAGAGTTTGGCGTGCCTGCGGCTAACGCGCGGCGCGACGGTGCAAGGTTGTTTGAACTGGTGAAGTCCAAAGTCCAACGTCCAATGTCCAAAGTCTGTGTGTAGTTGGTGAAACGGACGATGTTCTGTTCACGGAAAACGTTCGACATTGGACTTTGGACTTTGGACTTTGGACAAAATACGTAACTTGAAGAAATGAAGCTCAAGGTTGGCATCTACGGCGGCTCGGGTTACGGCGGTTCGGAATTGCTGCGCATCCTATTGCTGCATCCGAATGTCGAAATTGTTTTTGTTACTGCCAACGAACAGGCGGGCAAACGTGTTAGCGAAGTTCATCGCAACCTCGCCGGGTTAAGTGACCTCGTTTTCTCTAAGGCGCCTCAAGAAGCATCGGACCTTAATGATATCGATTGCGTTTTTCTGGCACTGCCCCACGGCCAGGCGATGGATGTAGTTCCCAAGCTTCCGGCACACGTAAAAGCGATTGATTTGTCAGGTGATTTTCGGCTTCGTGACCAGGAGGCCTTCGAAAAGCATTATGGCCGTACGCACACGGCCATGTCTGCGCAAGCGGAGTTTGTTTACGGCTTGACGGAAACAAATCGAGACGCAATTAGAAATGCTCGGTTGGCTGCTAATCCCGGTTGCTTTGCGACAGCGACGCTGCTTGGTCTCGCGCCACTTGTCGCGAACGGAATAATCAATGATCGAGTTATTGTAGACGCTAAGACTGGTTCATCGGGTTCCGGCGCCAAGGCCGCAGCCAACACGCATCACCCGCAGCGCATGAATTCGTTTTACGCCTACAAGCCTTTTGCTCATCAACACGTACCTGAGATCGAACAGGAGCTGCGCGCGGTTGGCGATTGGACCAGCGAACTGGTTTTCATGTCCCACTCGCTGCCGGTAGCTCGCGGCATATTCGCGTCAATCTATGTCGAAACTAAAGCCGAACTAAATGAGCAACAATTGCGCGGGATGTTTGCCGAGTTCTATCGCGATTCATTTTTTATTCGGCTGGTAGACGGCTCACCCGATATTAACTGGGTGAAAACAACAAATTTTTGCGACCTTGGCTTTGCAGTCCGGGGACGAAACGTCGTTGTGTTTTCGGCGATCGACAATCTGGTGAAAGGCGCCGCTGGTCAGGCGGTTCAAAATATGAATTTGATGTTTGGCCTCGACGAGAAAATTGGACTGATGTTGGTGGGCACGAATCCATGAGTGAGCACGAATTCAAAGTGGCGGCAATCAAACCGGAAATCACGCTTGCCGATCTGGAAAAGGTCGACATCAGGATCGGCACGATCCTGTCTGTTGAGGACGTGGCTGGTTCTGACAAATTATTGCAGCTCACGGTCAGCTTTGGCGATCATCAGCGCAGTATTCTGGCGGGAATGAAACAGGAGCGAGCAGACCCGAAAGAGATCGAAGGCAAGCAGGCGCTGTTCGTGGTTAACCTGACGCAGCGAAAAATGATGGGCCAGTTTTCCGAAGGGATGCTGTTCGACATCGGCTTTGCCGACGGCATCACGCCATGCCTGGCAGTGCCCGAACAACCAGTGCCGGATGGAGCGCGAGCAGGATGAGCACAGTGAAAGCTTCCCAAAGCGATATTGTCGCCAGCGAAGATCAATTTCAACTGGCGACTTACAAGAAGATGCCCATCGTCGCCGAGCGCGGCGCAGGTGTTTGGATCTATACGACTGACGGCGATAGGTATCTCGACTTGTACGGTGGCCACGCTGTTGCGGGCACCGGCCACTGTCATCCACGCGTGGTGGCCGCGATTCGCGAACAATCCGAACGGTTGTTGTTCTATTCGAACCTCGTCTACTCGGAAGCGCGCGCGCGCGCCGCGGCAAAGTTGGCTTCAATCGCCCCCGCGCTACTGAATAAAGTTTTCTTTTGTAATTCCGGCACGGAAGCGAACGAGAATGCGATGCGCATGGCGCGCCTGAAAACCGGCCGCGAAAGTGTCATCACCTTTTCGGGTGGCTTTCACGGACGCACAGCCGACTCGATCAGTGCGACTTTCCTGGGAAAATATCGCGAAATCGGAAAGCCGAATGTGCCGGGCCATTTGCAGGCTGAATTTGGCGATATTGAATCTGTGCGCGCGTTGGCGGATGAGACAGTGGCCGCGATCATGCTTGAGCCGATTCAGTCGATGGCGGGCGTGCGTGTGGCCCAGCAACAGTTTTATCGAGAGCTGCGCAGCCTGTGCGATGCGCACGGCGTTGTTTTGATCTACGACGAGGTTCAGACAGGCATCGGACGCACCGGCGAATGGTTTTTTGCCGGCAGCGAAGCTGGCGCGGGCGTTGTGCCGGACATTATCACGCTGGCAAAGTCGCTGGGCAGCGGCATTCCGGTTGGCGCTTGTCTTGTTAATGAACAAGTCGCGGCACAGATTAAAGAAAACGATCTCGGCACAACTTTTGGCGGCGGCATGATTGCGATGGCCGCCGTAAACGCCACGCTGGAAGCAATTGAAAACGATGGGCTGCTCGAAAATGTTAAGACGGTTGAAGCGTATTTGCGCGCGCGGCTCAAGGAAGTTGAGCAGGTCGTGAACGTTCGTGGCAAAGGGTTTCTGCTGGGGATCGAATTCGGCAGTAACGCAAAGCCGATCCATGAAGCACTGCTCGAGCGCAGGATCATTACCGGGACCTCGAGCGATGCGAAGGTGCTGCGCTTGTTGGCGCCGCTCTGTCTAAACCTTGAGCAGGTTGATCTATTTGTCGAAACGCTTAGAGAAATATTTGGCCGCGGATGAACGCGGATCGACGCGGATCTGAACAACAAGACGGTAATTTACTGGACTGTTCATCTATTTCTTGATTTCCGATTCGCGTTTATCCGCGAAGTCCGCGGCCAATTTCTTATGCATTTTCTGAACACCACTCCCTTCACGCTTGGCGAACTCAGCCGACTAATTAATTCGGCGCTGAGGTTTAAACAAGGCGAAGATCAATCCAAACCGCTCGCCGGCGAGACGGTGGCGCTAGTGTTCTTCAATCCGAGTTTGCGCACACGCGCCTCGATGCAAGTCGGGATTCATGAATTAGGCGGTCATGCAGTAGTTCTCGAACCAGGCGGCACAAGCTGGACGCTGGAGCATCGCGAAGGGGTGGTGATGGATGGCGATAAGACGGAGCACGTCGCCGAGTTCATGCGCGTGCTCGGTCGCTATTGCGCTGGTATAGGCGTGCGAACGTTTGCCGCTCTAAAGAACTGGGATGAAGAGCGAACTGATCCGATCTTGAACGCGTTCGCGAAGTATTCCGAAGTGCCGATCATCAATCTCGAATCAGCCATGCATCATCCATGTCAGGCGCTGGCCGACATGATGACCATTCAAGAGAAGTTGGGCGAAGCGCGCAAGCGCGTCGTATTGACGTGGGCGTGGCATCCAAAGCCATTGCCGATGGCGGTGCCGAATAGCTTTGCGCTGGCCGCCGCACAAATGGGCCACGATCTCGTCATCGCGCATCCGGTGGGTTACGAGCTCGACGAAGAGTTGATCGAAACTGTCACGCAGCGTGCCGAAGCAGCCGGCGGCGGCGTCCAGGTAACAAAGAACATCGATGCGGCATTTGACGGCGCTGAAGTTATCTATGCGAAGAGTTGGGGTGCGAAACAGTTTTACGGAACTCCTGAAAAGGACATTGCGGAACGCGCGCAGTACCGTGAGAAGTGGATTGTCGATGAGCAGAAGATGTCGCGCACGAATGATGCGATCTTCATGCACTGTTTGCCGGTGAGGCGCAACGTGATAGTTACTGACGGCGTGATTGATTCGACGGCGTCGGTAGTAATCGATGAAGCGGAAAACCGGCTGCACGTGCAGAAAGCAATCATGGCTAGCCTGTTGGGGAAGGAAGATTAGCCGCGGATGAACGCAGATGAACGCGGATATGAGCAGACACGTTCGACCTGTCTGTTGATTTGTTTCTTTTTTCTGATCCGCGCGCATCCGCGTTAATCCGCGGCTTTAAAAAATGATTAGTACAAACCAAGTCGGCGACCAATTGCGGCTCGATCTATTGCGCGAGGCGCTGCCCTACATTCAGCGCTTTAAGGGCCAGACCTTTGTTGTGAAACTTTCGGGCAAAGCGACGGAAGATCATAACAACCTCAGCTCATTAGCCGAGGAGCTGGCATTGCTGCATCAGGTCGGCATACGGATCTGCGTGGTGCACGGTGGCGGCAAACAGTTATCTGACCTTGCGTCAAGACTCGGAATTGAACAAACGATTATCGAAGGCCGGCGCGTGACGGATGACGCAACGCTGGAAATGGCGAAGATGATTTTCGCCGGCAAGATCAACACCGACATCCTCGCCGCTTTGCGTAATCGCAGCATCGAGGCGGTGGGACTTTCCGGTGTTGATGGAAATATCGTGCACGCGGAACGGCGCCCGCCGAAAGAAGTTTTGAATCGCGAGACCGGCGAACGTTCGCAGGTGGATTACGGTCACGTCGGCGACGTGGTTGAAATTAAGTCCCGGTTGCTCTCCGTGCTGTTGAACGAAGGTTATTTGCCCGTTATTTCATCACTCGGCGCGGATAGCGAAGGCACCGTCTTCAATATCAACGCCGACACGATCGCCGCGGAAATCGCCGTACAGTTAAAAGCTGAGAAATTGATTTTACTTTCCGATGTTGATGGTATTTATCTGCGGCCCGGTGAGCCGGAAACAAAGCTCTCTCGTCTTACTGCGGCTGAAGCTGACGCTATGATCAGCGACGGCACAGCAACCGGCGGCATGATACCGAAGCTGCAAAGCATCACTGCGTTGCTCAGTCGCGGCGTTCACAGCGCACACATCCTCAGCGGCACCGCGCGCAATGCTCTGCTCTCAGAAATCTTCACCGACAGCGGCACCGGCACAATGATCGTGGCGTGACAATCAAAGCGGCTCACCCATGCAAGCAGCCGCGTGAGGTGCTGATCCCTATCACCCACAATTGGTTTGACAGCTATTTCGGTCAAACTTTAGAATCGCCTTGCTATTGTTCCAACTCCCACGCCAAGGTAACGAAAGAGATGCCTCACGTGAAAACTACAAATAATACTGTAAGAATTGTGCTTAAGATTTCTTTAACAGCGGCTCTGCTGCTCTTGCTGTTGGTACTGCCGTCAACTCTCGTGCATGCCGGCGATGCTGAGTATTTCGGAAGCCTTGACGGTCAACTCGTGCCCAATACGGATGGCCTTGATCAAATAATCTTTAGGCCGCTGCGCGATCCATCCAAAGTAAAATTTGCGACACCACTTGAAACCGGCGCCAACATCACCGCCGGACGCCTCTACGATCCGATTCGCGATAAGTCCGCAATACTGGCGCTACTGGTCGAGCCTGAAGACGCATCACCGATTCTCTACGCCGACATTGATCTCGACGGCACGATGGCCGACAGCGAAAAGTTTCCTCTTGTTCACGACGAGGAAGGTAATCCCCACATCTTCCAGGCGACCATCGAACTCCCATTTAAGAATGCGCTGTTCAAGAGCTTTCCGATATTCGTTCAGTACTTCAAGGGCGTGCAATGGGACGAATTGAAAGAAGGCGAGACTTTGCTGTTGCAGTCGAAAGAAGCTTTCGCCAAAGGGAAGGTCGATCTAAAAGGAAAACCGACGCTGGTTGAGTACGGCTTCAACGCACAGTCAAAGAAGATTACGGTCAGTAATGGGTGGCTGGGTGTCGACAGCGATGGCGATGGCAGCATTGACCTTGACCACTTTTCTCCCGAAGCGGCCGAGGCGCATGAAGAGACTGTCGTCTTTCGGGTCGGCAACCAGTATTTTTCCACCAAGAAGGTTGATCTTGAAAAGAACCAGATCGTGATGCGCGAACATCCGGCGTCTGATTATAAGCGTGTGGAGCTTGTGCTCGGCGCGGAACTCCCAGACTTCACCTTCTCCGACTTTGACGGGAAGAAGAGAAGGCTTTCCGAATTTCGCGGTAAATATGTACTGATAGATTTTTGGGCGATGTGGTGTGGGCCTTGCCGTCGTGAGCTACCGTATCAAAAGGCGGCTTATTCACGCTTTCAAGCGCGTGGCTTCGAGATTCTGGGAATGGACAACGATCCGGATTATTTCCAGATTAAGCCGTGGCTGCGGAAGAATGGTTTGGTCTGGACACAGGCCACGAACGACAGCATAGACCAACTTGAAAAGCGCTATCGCATTCACTCGTTTCCTACCACGCTGCTGATCGACCCCGACGCGAAGATTATTTCCCTCGGACAAACGAAGAAGAAACAACCAGGTCTACGCGGGCAAGCCCTGTTGAAGTCTCTCGATGAGTTACTTCCGCCTTGAGCAATCAGAATGGTTGTCATCGCGAAGAGGGCGGTGGCGGCGCGGTGAACTGCGCGAGATCACTCAAGCCAAGGCTTTGTTCAATCTCTGCCATCTGTTTCAGTGCGTTCTCAAAACCATCCTCGCCAAATTGTTGGTGCTCGATTTCCTCAAACTTGTCGTTCATTTCATCGAGTTGTTCTGCATTTTGTGTTTCTTTCCACGCGGGGAAGACGACCGTGTCCTCGATAGCTGCGTGATGCTCATACATGCGGACCAAAGACTCCAGCGCTGTGGCAAAAGCCTTCACGTTGGCGCCTGCGATTTTCGATCCGGCTGTCGCCGCCAGGATAAAGTCAGTTATCTCGCGGCCGCGCTGGTGCTGGGCAATCAAGACATCCGCGTAGGCAGCGGCGGCTCCGCCGGCTTTTTTCACCGCCGGAAAAATGTAGGCTTCTTCGAGTTTCTTTTCGTGATACTCCTCGCCAAAAGCGCGAAACAGTTGGGCATTTTTTTGCAGTGGTTCAGATGGAATCGTCGAAGTATTGCGTAACTTGCTTGCGGTTTCCTGATAGACAAGCAACGCCCGGCGCAGTACGCCGTGTTCGCGCATCAAGTCTTCCGTGGCTGTTACTTCGGGCTCAGTATCTTTGGTATCACTGCCCGCTTTTGTAGGCTGAGATGTTTCGACTCGATTGCAGCCGAGCAAAATCACTCCGGCACTGAGGCTCGACACACCCACCAGCCACTCCCTCCGTGTTGCGTTCATTGGCCGTACCTCCGCTTGAAAAGTTTCAAGCAGAATACCACGGCCCATGACGAGTTCCATGATTTCCAATCTTTGATCTTGCTTAAGGCCGGACGTAAACTAAATACTTCTCGACTCAATATTTTTGGAGATTAGTCAGGGCACAGCTCGCAACGAAGATGGACAACGAAGCAATCGCGCGTCGCTTTTACCGCCTCGCTGGGTTGATGGAGATACGCGGCGACGATCCGTTTCGCCTGCGTTCCTATCGCAACGCGGCCGAGGCGATCGAAACCTGGCCCACGCCCCTGAAACAGATCGCAAAAGACGAAGGCATCGCCGGCTTGCAATCGATTCCCGGAGTAGGAAAAGCAATTGCCGGCAAGATCATCGAGCTGCTCGAACGCGGAACGTTCGACGCCTGGGAAAGGATAACGGTGGAAACACCGGAAACCGTTCTTGATCTATTAGAGCTTCCAGGAGTTGGCCCAAAGACCGCTGCCTTGCTACACCAGAAATTCAAAGTCTCGTCGCTTGCTGAGTTGAAGAAATTTGTTGCCGGCGGCGGGCTGGATATGGTTGATGGCATTGGCCCGAAGACCGCAGAAAGAATTAAGGAGAGTTTGGAACTCTTATGAAAAAAATCAAACGTCGCGACTTTATGCGCACGACTGGGGCCGCCGGCCTAACGTTGGCGGCTGCGAATTCGACGGTGCGCGGCTTCCCTAACATTTTGCAAAACAGTATCAAGCCGCTGGTCATCGCTTCCTCAAACGGCAACAAGTTCAAGAATGGAGGCGACGTGACCGCGGTGCAGAAAGCCTTAACAATGATCACCCAGGGCGCCGACGTCCTTGATGCTGTCATTGCCGGAGTGAACATCGTCGAACTCGATCCGCTGGACGACAGTGTTGGCTATGGCGGACTGCCCAACGCGGATGGCGTAGTGCAGCTTGACGCTTGTTGCATGCATGGTCCAAAGAAACGCGCCGGCGGCGTGGCAGCGCTCGAAGGTGTGCGCACGCCCTCGCTGGTTGCCAAAGCGGTCATGGAGAACACCGATCATCACCTGCTGGTGGGCAAAGGCGCGCAGGAGTTTGCTCGTAACATGGGCTTCAAGATCGAAGACGATTTGAACACGGACAACTCGCGTCGTAAGTGGTTGGACTGGAAACAAAAGATCGATCCCGAACATTATCTCGATCCAAAGAAACGAGCCGAAGCCGGGCGGCGCGCGGTTTTGCAGATGTTTGCGGAAGGCCGAATCCGGGAAGAAAATCTTCATGGAACTATTAACTGCAACGGGATTAACTCGAAGGGTGAAATTTGCGGTGTCGTTACCACCAGCGGCTTGTCATGGAAGATGCCCGGCCGTGTTGGCGACTCTTCCATTCTCGGCGCCGGGCTTTATGTTGACGGAGAAGTTGGCGCTGTAGGATCAACCGGACGCGGTGAAGCTAACCTCTACGGACTTTGCTCGTTTCTGATTGTCGAAGAGATGCGTCGCGGTCGTCATCCGAAAGATGCCGGGATGGAAGCGCTCAGAAGAATCAAAGCAAACACCTACGAAAAGCGTTTGCTCAAGCACGACGGCAATCCAAATTTTTACGTGCGGTTTTATATTCTGAACGCGCGTGGAGAATATGCGGGCGTGGCCATGTATGACCTCAATGACAATGGAACGAAAGCCACGTATGCAATCTGTAACGAGAATGGACCTCAGAACTTGCCATTCGACGCGCTGCTGCAAGGCAAGCACACTGAGTAATAACTCGGAAGTAGTTGCTAGCGGATGACGGGTGCCACAGAGCCACTGCTGGCAGCCATTCGTCTCGCTTCAGTCTGACGTTTGCAGATGACGAGCGTGATGTCGTCGGCGGCTTGAGTGCCTTGTGAGAATTTTGTCAACGCTGATTCGATGCGATCGCGAATTCCGGCTGCCGATGCATCCACGTTGCGTGAAACTACTTCATAAAGTCGCGTGGGACCAAACTCTTCTCCAGTTGGGCTGGCCGCTTCCGTAACACCATCCGAATAGATTACGAGCACATCGCCCAATTGCAACTGCGTGCGACCTTCGCGGTATTCCGCGTCTCGTTTAATTCCCGAAAGACAACGCACCTGATTCAGGATCGAGCTCAGCATAAAAGAGCGTGACAAATCGATTCGGTGGGATGTTATCAGCCAGATAACGATTAACTGCGGAGATGGTTTCCACGAGCGTGTCGTGCGAGCCGGTTTGCGCATGAATGGCCGCATGGAGCGACGACATCAGCAACGCCGCGGCGGTTCCTTTGCCCGAAACATCGCCGAGCGCGATTACCAGCCGCCCGTCGTCTCGCTTAATAAAGTCGTAATAGTCGCCGCCAATCTCATAGCAGGGAAAACTGATCCCCTGAAGCTCATAGCCAAACAGTTGCGGCGGACCGGCCGGCTGAAAACGCTGCTGGATCTCCATGGCCAATTGTAGTTCGCGTTCGAGCCGCTCCTGTTGTATTCGCGCTTCACCCAGCCGCGCATTCTCAACCCGAATCGCGGCGACGGAGGCCAGCGTCGTCAAAACTTTCAAGTGGTCCTCGGTAAACCGGCCTTCGGCGATTGGTGAATCGGCATAGATGATGCCAAACACTTTTTCTGAAACACCAAGCGGCACCGCGAGAACCGATCTCACGCCCTGCAATACCATCGTGCCGCTGGCGAAGCGCGGATCGTGCTGGGCGTCTGAAGTTAGTACTGATTTGCCGCGCATGATCACTTCATCCATCACGTTGCGGCTGACGCGAATTTCTCCGACCTCGCCTACCCGGTCGCGCAATCGTGCTACGGCTACCTTCATTTCATCGCTGCCTTCGTCGCGCATCATCAGTAAGCAACGATCCGCAGGCACTGCTTCAAACACGAGCGAGACAATCTGTTCGAGCGTTTCGTTGAGAGTCGCGGCCGCAAGCAGTGTGACTCCCACCTTGCTAATCAGAGCGAGCAGATCGCCTTCGCGCTCGACCCGCGCGGCGGCAATCTCTTCCGGCTTGGTGCGCGCACCTTCGATCGCTTCCAGCAGGCCCGAGGTAGTGCGATCGCCCGAAGGCAAAGCAATGGTCGCTTCCGGCATCGGCGTGTGATTGTCGGTGATCATGGTGGCGCCCATGCCCGAGCTGTAAGTGCCGTCGTCAAAAACGATTTCAGTTTCGCCGATTTGTATACGGCCGCCGGAACTCAAAGGCACGGTGCCTTCAACTGTGCCGCCGTTATAAAGCGTGCCGTTTGCCGAACCCAAATCCTGAAGGAAATACTCTTCGCCTTCGCGGCGCACTTCCGCATGCACGCGCGAAGCGAATGGATCGGGAATGCAAAGGTCGTTGCGGGCGGAACGGCCCAGTGTGATTCGCAGTCGCCCCAACGGAAAACGATCCGGGGCGCGGTCGGGGTATTTGACTATTAATTCAGGCATTCGAGATTTCAGACTTCAGATTCCAGATTCCAAATTCAGATTTCAGATGTCAGCATTCAGAGGCGGCGGCGCCGCTTCTCGACTAGCGCGGCTTCGCGTACGACGATCGTGCCGGCAATCAAATCATGCAGACCGCGGCCCCGCGCGTTAAGGGCAGCGATAATGAATCCCAGACCAAGCGTTAAGGCCGACAAAGGGTAGCCAAGGAAGTGGCGCAAAAATGCGCGCCCAATTCCCAACTCCGTGCCATCGCTTCGCCGGATGCGCAGGCCGGTTGCCCACTTACCGATCGTCAAGCCGGTTAGCCCGGGAAGAACACCCAGATCCAGCGCCGCCACCGCGAGCGTCAGGAAAGCTCCGACGGTTAAAGAAGAATTTCCCGCGGTGCGCGCGCCACCGCCGAGTAAACGGCTGACCAGCGTGCTGAACGCCAGAATTGCGACCAGGACTATGTAGTCGATCAGGATCGCACCACATCGCAATGAAAATGGCCCGCGAATTCTGGCGAGTTTTTGGACAGGAGGGCCGGGCCTCACGCTTCTTTGCACGGAAACTGTTTCAGCGCTCATCATTTTGGTCAGTTGTTGTTGGTCAGTGGTCAGTAGTCAGTGGTCAGTGGTCAGTGGTCGATTGTAGCAATGATCTTTTTAGACAATAGCCATTCTTCGAATAACCACTCAAGGGTGTGCTACAAACAACTGACAACGAACAACTGACCACTGACTATCCCAAAAGAAAATGCAGCGTCGTTTCTCCCAGCCGAATTTTGTCGCCGCTGTCCAGCACGCGCGGTTGTCGCGGCGCCAGTCTCACCGAATCGTTAATTACTGTCCCGTTAACTGAGCCGAGGTCTTCCACTAAAAACGTTTCGCCTTCGCGCCAGATGCGCGCATGCCGGCGAGAAACTTTTGTTTCCGGATCGAACCGGGAAAGATCAATTTCCGGAAAGACATTTGAATGCGGATCGGTGCGGCCTACAAGGTTGTTATCTTTTTACAGCACAAACGAAGCATCAAGCTCCGTGGTGCCGGCTACGACGAGTTTTGCCGTTTGCCGCGCCGCATTCAGCGCCGCACTCGAACCAGCTCCGGCCATCGGCTGGCGCGCGCCGCAATGCGCACAGAAAACATCGTCGGCTGCAATGCGGCCACCGCAAAAACCACAGAAGACTGTTTGCACCTGCGTAGTTTCGCCGCCGACCTGCGGCGAAGTGCCGTAGGTCACCTGTCCGTTCATCAGTTTCTCCAGATGAGAAGCCAGCGCGTCGCGCATCTGACCGGCGGACGCGAAACGATCTTCAGGTTTGTATTCAACCGAACGCATCAGGATCTGTTCCATCTCGCTGGAGATCGAGGGTGCTATCTGGCGTGGCCGCGGATTTTTCTGAAAGTCAAAAATCAAAAGCGGATTGTCCTGCGGATCAGATCCGGTAACCAGGTGAAACATCGTCGCACCCAAACTGTAAACGTCGGAGCGCGGCTCGACTCGTCCACCGAAAAGCTCTGGTGGCGCATAACCCATTGTGCCTACTGCGGTCACGCCCTTTTCTTCCTGTTTCACCCAACGCGCAATGCCAAAATCGATAAGCATCACGCGGCCACTGTTGCCGTCAATCATCAGATTGGCCGGCTTCAAGTCGCGATAGATGATCGGTTTCGGTCGCGTGTGCAGGTAATGCAGCACGTCCGCCGTCTGCATTCCCCAATCGGCCACAGTTTTTTCGTCGACTTTTCCGCCCGGCGCACTTCTCAGCCGGGAAGCGAGATCACCGCCGGCAATAAACTTCATCACCAGATAGAATCGCCCGAGCGGTTCGTCATAAAAATAATCGTAGACGGTTGGAATCGATGGGTGTTCGAGCGAAGTCAGTAACAACGACTCGCGTTTGAAATCTGCGATCGCTTTTTCATGCTGAACCGGATCGAGATGCGCTTCCACCATCTCTTTGACAGCCCGCGGCGCATCGCCGAGGTTACGGTCCTTGGCAACGTAAACTGCGCCCATGCCTCCGCCACCGATGCGACGCACAATTTCGTAGCGATTATTCAGGACGCTGCCCGGATCGAGTTGTTTTACCGTCGGCTGGCGGCCGCCAGTGGTGCCCTTCTTAACGGTGTGCTTTACGAGATCTTGCACGTCCGCAGTGGAACTGCCGCCAAGCGAGTCTAACGAAACGGGCTCACTCGCGTTTTCAACGGCTACGTTTTGCGGCTCGGATATAGAAACATCTAACGATGGTTCCGCGGCCGGCGTTTCCGCAGGTTGCTGCGTGCCGCAGTTGCGGCAGAAGCTTTCACCCGGCGTCACCGGAGTTCCACATTCGAGACACTCAGCCATTTACTTAGAACCTATATTGAAAAAAACGGCACCGCATGTTACCCAACCAATAACTGAATTATTTAACGAGGCGGAAGCGCAGGAACGTTTTTCCCACGATGATCTCGTCGCCATCAGTAAGAGCCTGGCGCGTGCCGGGCGATAATCTCCTGCCGCGGTTCACAAAAGTACCGTTGGTCGAGCCCAGATCCTCCAGCAAATATTGCCCGTCGCGAAAGGTGATGCGCGCGTGACGTCGCGACACCTTCGCTTCCGGATCGTCAGAATCCAAATCTACGTCAGGGAAAATTCCGCCGTCGGCGTCCCAGCGTCCAATTTGCGATTCGGCCGCACTCAACAGAAACTGCTTGCCGGCAGATTTTCCGCGCTCGATAACCAGCTTGGCGTGTGGCTGGTCGCCGGAGGCAGGCGACGAAGCGAGATTCATCGCCGCCGCGGCCTTACCGGCCGCCTCTGGCTGCGGCGCTGAGACCGGAGCCCGCGAACCGTTCTGACCGTCATGGTTGGGCTTCAACTGGCCAACATTCCCCGGCGCATTCCTCGGCGCATTCGCGCGCGAATTTGCATTCGGTCTTAAGGCAGCACCGCATTCATCACAATACTGTGAACCGTCGAGGTTTTCGGTTTTACACCTTTCACACGTAATCATCGTTTTTCGGAGGTTTGCGACTCGCAGCCAATTCGCGATAGATTCTCAATCCGGACGGCCAGGACTAGCAAAAGATTGGCGGGTCATTCTATCCCGAAACTATTGGCATCGCCAATCTTGCAGCCCTGAACGCGCGCTTAACGCGATGATTAATGGTTACAAAATAACGTCAACCGGAAAACAGCGGATCAGCTCGGCCGGCAACGTCCTTGCAGGCCGTGAAACTCCGTATTATTGAAACTGTTTACCGTTTTCTGACGTAAGAGTTACTCGAACCAAACTTGGTTTTCGCATCAGCCCATTTTTGTGCAAGATTATTAGTCCGTAACAGACAAGAGACTTAACCCCCTGAGCGAAGGAAGAATTTATGGCTTTGACCCGAAAGAAAAAAATTATTATTGCCGTATCAGCCGTCGTGGTGCTCGCGCTAATCATAATCATCAGCGTATTTGCCAGTCGTAAAGAGGTAGCTGAAGTAACGACCGTCAAACTGGAAGTGAAACCAGAGCTGCGCCAGACCGTAACGGCGTCAGGTGAAGTCAGACCCATTCGTTACATCAAGCTAACCAGCGAAGTCCCCGGCCGCATCGAAGAGATTTACGTCAACGCCGGCGATCAGGTAACTCAGGGCAAGCCTCTCGTGCGAGTCGATCCGACGCAACTCCAGTCGAGTCAGGAAGCACAATTCGCAGCGGCCCAGGCATCGATGAATGACATTCAGAGCGCACGTAACGCGGTGGCTTCCGCACAGCAGGGATTGGTAGTCGCAGAATCGTCAGTCTCCTCCGCACGGCAGCAGTTAGTCGCTTTGCAGACCTCTGTCGATCGCGCTCAGGTGGATTTGAATACCGCTCAGCGGGAACTGAAACGTGCCAGCGATCTCATCGAGGCGGGTGTTGCCTCGCGCTCTGACTATGACGCGGCGCGGGATCGTTTCGACCAGGCGAAGATTGCGTTACAAACCGCCAAAGCAAACCTGGAATCGCAACGCATCGCTGTAAAGGAGGCCCAGGAACGGGCCAACGGTCAAAAGCTTGCGGTCACGGAAGCCAGGAACGGCATCAAGACATCGGAAATGCGTGCGAACCAGCAACAGGCTCTGCTGCGCGGTCAATCGAGTCAACGATCAAAGGCGACGCAGTTGTCGCCACTGAATGGCGTGGTCGCTGACATCCCGACGCGCGTGGGCGAGTATGCCGTTGCTGGTCTGTCAACTACGCCGCTTATGACGATTGCCGATATGTCAACTATCAACGTGGAAGTGAACGTTGACGAAACGGAAATATCCAACGTTGAAGTTGGACAGCAGGCGAAGGTCAAGGTTGATGCACTCGGCGATAAAGAAATCAACGCCGTAGTAACTCAAAAAAACCCCTTGGCGGTTTCCAAGTCAGACACACAGGGTGGACTGTCAAATCGCGTGAATGTTCAGGAAGCGAAGGAATTCAAGGTTACGGTCGAGTTGCGCAACATGCCGGATGAAGTACGCAACGCGCTGCGACCAGGCATGAGCGGCACCGCGACCATAACAACCAAAACAAAAAACAACGTGATAGCCGTTCCGCTTGAGGCAATCGTTGAGAAAGCGCCGCCGGCTCCTTCGCCGGGAGCGACTGTTGCCGGCAATGCACCAACGCCGGCAAGCGGCGAAAAACCAAAGAGCCTCAAGGGCGTTTATCTCCTGGAAGGAAACAAGGTGCGCTTCATCGAAGTGACCACCGGAATTACCGGCGAAGCCGACATCGAGATCACCAGCGGTGTAAAAGCGGGCATGGAAATCGTCAGAGGTCCGAGCCGCGTCTTGAAAACATTGAAGGACGGCATGGCGGTCAAACGCCAGGAACGCAAGACCGGCGCAAACGCTAACGCAAACGAGGGCAGCTAATGAGCGACGTTACTCTGGCATCTCCACCGGCCCCAACCGTGCTGCCCGAACAGGCCGTTAGTGCGCACGATGCGAGCGCGCTCATCTCCATGCGCAACATTTGGAAAACGTATGAGATGGGCACTGAGCAGGTGCACGCGCTTCACGGCGTTTCGTTTGATGTGCCTAAAGGTGAGTACATTGCGATCACTGGTCCATCAGGTTCGGGCAAGTCCACTTTGATGAATTTGATCGGCTGTCTGGACACGCCCAGCAAAGGCGAGTACTGGCTGAACGCCAAGAACGTTTCCGAAATGGATGATGATGAACTCGCGCGCATACGCAATCAGGAAGTCGGCTTTGTTTTTCAGACTTTCAATCTGTTGGCCCGCGCGACTGCCTTGCACAACGTGGAGCTGCCGCTGATCTATGGCGGCATCGGTTCCAGCCAGCGTCATGAGATGGCCAAAGAAGCATTGCGCGCCGTCGATCTCGCGGATCGTGTTACGCACCGGCCAAATGAGCTTTCCGGAGGACAACGCCAGCGGGTGGCGATCGCTCGCGCTTTAGTCAATCATCCTTCAATCTTGCTCGCGGACGAGCCCACTGGCGCGCTCGATACGCACACCAGCATGGAGATCATGGATCTGTTCGAGCGGTTGCACGAAGAGGGAAATACGATCATCGTGGTAACTCACGAGCACGACATCGCCGCGCGGGCCCACCGGGTAATCTCCATTCGCGACGGTCTTATTGAAAAGGACGAGAAAATCAGGTAGGAGGCGCATGCAGGCGGCGCATTTTTAAACTGTTAGGGCGGGTCCTGTGCCCGCCCATTTTGTTATGTCACTGATTTCTTGCCCTAAGAGTCCTTCGTTGGTGCATCTCCGGCTTTGCCGTCTGATGTGCGGCGGTGGCTATGCCCCGCCGCAGAGATGCCTTTTACATTTGGGCTATGCCCTTGGCGCGGCCTTTGGCCCAAGAAATCAGAAGGGCTAAGGCCGAACCAGGGGCATAGCCCCAGAATAATTAGGCTGCCATCGGCGGGGCATAGCCCCCGCCGCACATCAGGCGGCAAAGCCGAACCTAACGTGGTCCATAACACTTCAGGCAAAGGTATGTCACCAGTCATCGAAACGTCCGCACCGACAGCCGCTGCTTCTCCAAAAGGAGATAAGCAAACTTCATCGCACTTGAGAAAGGTTTTTAAACGCTTGCGCGTCGCCGCGTTATGGGAAGCCTTTCTCGTAGCCCTCGGCAGTTTGCGTGCAAATAAGCTGCGCACTTCCCTGACCTTGATGGGGATTGTTGTCGGCGTTGCCGCGGTGATCGCGGTGGTCACGATCATCAAGGGCCTCGATAAGACTGTTGCCACCACTTTTTCGTCCCAGGGCTCGACGGTTTTTACTGTCTCGAAACGTCCGCGCGTTATTACTTCGCGCGAGGACTTCATCAGGTTCAACAAGCGCAAGGACGTGACGCTCGACGACGCGGAAGTGATCTTTCGTGTGTGCACCTCGTGCTGGCGCGCCGGCGTCGCAGCCAATACCGCCGAAACAGTCAAACACAAGGATCAAAAGTCAGAGAACGTAAACATACGCGGGATTACGCCGAGCGCAATGTTTGATATTGACGCAGTGAATATTGACGTCGGCCGTTTCTGGACCGACAACGAAGGCGCAACTGCCCGCGAGATCTGCGTGGTGGGAACTGACATCGTCCAGAATCTTTTTGGCGGCATCGCGCCGGACCGAACGCTGGGTCAGACTGTTTCCATCGGCGGCCGGCCGTATCAAATCCTTGGAGTGCTCCAGGCGCAGGGCAAGATTTTTGGCGCCTCGCGCGACAATCTGATTTACATTCCCTATTCCACTTACCAGAAAAACTTTGGCGCGCATTCTTCGCTGGTGGTTTTCGTCAAAATGGCTTCGGCTGATCAACTGGAAGAGGCCGAGGACCAGGTACGAACGATAATGCGCAATCGTCGCGGCAAAACATTCGGTGACGATAGCGACGAGGGTTTCACATTGGAGACGTCGGATGTGTTCATCGACCTATACGGCAAAGCAACGTCGAACATCTACATTGTCACCTATCTTGTTGCCGGCGTTTCCTTGTTTGTAGGCGGCATCGTCGTGATGAACATCATGCTGGTTTCGGTAACTGAACGAACGAAAGAAATCGGCATTCGTAAAGCAATCGGCGCGCGCCGTAAAGATATACTGACGCAGTTCTTGATCGAGGCGGTCACGGTTGCAGCGGTCGGCGGCGCGATTGGCGTGCTTACCGGGTTTGGGCTGGCCTATCTGATTTCATTTTTGATTGGCTTCCCCCTCCTGGTGAGCATTGCCTCGGTGGTTCTCGGCGTTGCCATGTCTTCAGTTGTGGGTGTGATCAGCGGCCTGTGGCCCGCCTGGCGTGCGGCCCGGCTGCATCCAATTGAGGCACTTCGCGCGGAGTGAGACGAGCAAACAGCGAACAGCAGACAGCAAACAGCCGGGTGAAAACTCTGAAGCCGGCGGACCGCAAGTTCTTGATTGCCTATTACCAATACTGTTTTGCCGTTGACTGTTTGCTGTCTACTGTTTGCTGTTTACTGTTTGCTGTTTACTAACCCATGCACCTGGACGACATCAAAGAATCCGCCCTGATGGCTTTCGACACGCTGCGCGCAAACAAGTTGCGCTCGTTGTTGACCATTCTTGGAGTCACTGTTGGCGTGGTGACAGTCATCTTCATGGTGTCGATCATCCAGGGCTTGAACAAAGCATTTGCCCAGCAGATTGAAGCCCTTGGCTCGAATGCGATCTGGGCCACGAAATTTGATCCCAGCTTTGGTCATCAGCCAACCTCGGAAGAACTACATCGCAAGGATCTGACACTTGAAGACGCCGAGGCCATTCGTAACGAAGCGCCTTCTGTGCTTAGTGTCTCACCAATTCATCGCAAGATCGCCGAGACCGTTCGCTACGCCGACAAACAATCCGACACGCCGATCGTTATTGGCGTCACGCCTTATTACGAGTTCACCCAATCGAGCTACGTGGGTCGGGGGCGTTTTATTACTGACGCGGACATGCGCGAGCGAGCCAACATCTGCGTGCTCGGCAAAGATCTCGTGAAGGCTTTGTTTCCATATGAAGAGCCAATCGACAAGGAGTTGAAGATAAACGGCAAGCCTTTCAAGGTGGTTGGCGTAATGGAGCCGCTGGGCAGTTTTCTGGGCCAATCACGCGACAATACCGCTTTCATCCCCATCACCACCTTCGACAAATACTATCCCGGCGAACAGCCGTTTCCGGAAGTTGTTTTCGTCATTATCGTGCGGCCAAAATCGAGGGCTTATGTAAAGTCCGCGATCGACGAAATTACAGACATCCTGCGGCGGCGGCGGCGTGACGCACCCGGCACTCCCAACACTTTCGGCATTTCATCGCAAGACGCGCTGCTGGATATTTACAATCAACTGACCGGCGCTACGGCTTTAGTGCTAACGGCAATTTCATTTGTCGCGCTGATGATCGGCGGCATTGGCGTGATGAACATCATGCTGGTTTCGGTTACCGAGCGCACCAAAGAAATTGGCATTAGAAAAGCGGTAGGCGCGACACGGCTGAACATACTCTCGCAATTTCTGATTGAGGCTGTGGTGCTAACAGCGTTTGGTGGCGTAATCGGTCTCGCGCTGGGCGAACTCGCGAGTTTACTAACTAACAAATACTCGCCGCTGCCTGCCTTTGTGCCGCTGTGGGCTATAGTCGTTGGCATAGGCATCTCGGCCGCGGTTGGAATCATCTTCGGTTTATGGCCGGCGTGGAAAGCTGCCAGATTGGATCCAATCGAAGCCCTGCGTTGGGAATAATGGTTTAAGATTCAAGACTTCGTTTGCTTGTTGCGAGTAAATCAGCGAAAGTTCTAACTTCACCGCTCCCCCTGCAACCAAACCACGGATCGAGCCGTAATACCTTGTAAGTGAAATTTATAGAGACTCTAAAACTTGCGGTCGCCGCCATTTGGGCGCATAAGCTCCGATCGGCGTTAACGCTGCTGGGAATGATTATTGGCGTCACGGCCTTTGTGGTCGTCGTCTCGCTCATCCAGGGATTTAACAAATACATCGACGAAAAGATTGCCGGCATCGGTTCGAAGTCCTTCACGGTGCAACGGTTCAACTTTGAAGACTTCAAAGATCTCGACACGATTGCCGTCGCGCAACGAAGAAACAAGGAATTAACACTCGATGACTACGAGTACTTGAAAGCACGCGCTACGCTCATCGACAAAATAGGCGCCAAGGCCCGCGCCAGTCGTTCGCTGGTTAAGCGTGGCTCGAAACTGGTGGAAGATGTTCCGGTTGACGGCTCGATGCCGGTTATTAGCGAGATCGACAACATCGATGTCGCTGAAGGCCGTTACATAACTGACGCCGAAAATGATGGCGGCGTGCGCGTCGCCTTCATTGGCATGGACGTCGCCAATGCGCTTTTCCCCGCGGGCTCGGGCACCGCTATCGGTGAAGAGATCAACGTGGCGGGTTTACCGTATCGAGTGATTGGCGTCGCGGTGGCGAAAGGTACGGTGTTTGGCGTTCCGCAGGACAATTTCGTGACGTTGCCGCTTAAAACTTACGGCAACAACTTTGGCGGCTTCACGCGCAATCGCCTGCTCTACTTCGAAGCAACCTCAAAGACTGACGATTCTTTTAAGGACGCCGTCGATGAAGCGCGGTTCTTGTTGCGTTCGCGCCGGCATATCAAAACCGATGAGAAAGACAATTTCGGCATCGTAACGCCGGATGCGATCACCGGTTTTCGCGATCGCTTACTTGGGCCAACCTACATCGTGGCGGTTGCAGTGCCGGGCATTGCGTTGGTAGTTGGGGCCATCGTTATTATGAACATCATGCTGGTGTCGGTTACGGAAAGAACAAAAGAGATCGGCATACGCAAGTCGCTCGGCGCGCGCAAGATCGATGTTCTCAAACAGTTTCTGGTTGAAGCGGTAACGCTGTCAGCGATCGGCGGGGCGGTGGGAGTACTGCTGGCATGGATCATTGGCATGATCATGACGGCCATCTTCTTCCCCACGTATTTATCGATTGGCGCGATTCTGTTTACGATATTTGTGTCCGGTGGCATTGGCATTCTGTCGGGTGTGTTCCCGGCATGGAAAGCAGCGCGGCTCGATCCGATTGAAGCGCTAAGGGCGGACTGAAAGTGCGACAGACATTCTTGTCTGTTGATTTGTTGAGATAGGCAGTACTTATGAAACTAATCCGCAGCGACATCTACGAAAATCTCAAGATGGCCCTGGCCACCTTGCGCGGCAACAAACTGCGTTCATTCCTGACCGTCTTTGGCGTGATGATTGGCGTGATCACCGTGATGCTGATCTCTTCGATCATTAGCGGCGTGGATACCGCGGTGAAGAAAGAACTCGAGTCATACGGCACCAACTCGATCTTCATAAGCAAGTATAATCCGGGCATTCACATTGGCCGTCTTTCGCGCGAAGAGCGAATGCGAAAGGATCTCACCTACGACGATGCGATGGCACTGACGCAGTTGCCGGCCGTTGAGCTTTCAGTTCCCTTTCTCGACATCGGCAATAACTTCTTCGGACAGAAAATCCTAGTATCGAGCCCGGGAAAGACTTCCGCTGCCGTAGCTTTGCAAGGCACGCTGCCTGATTTCGAACGTGCCGGAACGCAGATCATAAAAGAAGGCCGATTCTTCACCCAGTACGAAAATGATAACAACGAAGAGGTTGCCGTGATCGGCTCGTCTGTGGCGCAGGACTTTTTCTCTTTTGGCTCGCCGGTCGGCCAGGAGATTGCAATTGGCGGACGGCAGTTTCGGGTTGTTGGGGTCCTGGAAAAGCGTGAACAGTTTCTGCTAGGCGGCGGCGACGACGATCAGAACAACGTCATTTACGTGCCCTTCAATGTGGCGCGCAAACTCAAACCTGGTTCAAATGACGTCTACATTCAGGCCGTGGCACGCAAAGGCATGATGGACGAAGCACAGGATCAGATCACAGATCTCTTGCGCGTGCGCCGCCAGGTGCCTTTCGGAAAGCCCGATAACTTTGGACTGCAAACAGCGGAGCTGTTCCTTAGTAACTTTCGTTCGATCCTCAGCGGTGTGGCAATCGCGATGGTGGTTGTTTCCTCAGTTGGATTAATGGTTGGCGGCATCGGCGTGATGAATATCATGCTTGTTTCCGTTACCGAGCGGACCCGCGAGATTGGCGTGCGCAAAGCCATCGGCGCCCGCCGCAGCGATATCATGTGGCAGTTTCTGATTGAGGCGGCGACGCTTACCGGTTTCGGCGGGCTGGTTGGTCTATCAATTGGCTGGCTGCTGACTTTTCTATTGCGCCTATTGCTTCCCTCTTATGTACCGCTGTGGGCTCCCATCGGCGGCTTTGTGGCGAGCGTTGGTATTGGTTTGATCTTTGGGCTGTGGCCGGCATGGAAGGCAGCGAGGCTCGATCCTATAGAGTCGCTCCGGTACGAGTAGGACAGGCATTCCTGCCTGTCCTTAGTTTTTTACCCGAAACGGCCGTTGAAAGAGAAAAGCAGATTTTCCATTTATCATTTTCCAATTCTCATTTTCCATTTAAGAACTTCGCCCCGAATTAAATGGCAAATGAAAAATGTTAGATGAGATATGGAAACTTTTCTTTTTCTTAGTTAGTGCACCGGACAACTGGACAAAAGGACAGACAGGAATGTGTGTCCTACATCGCGCCGCCGGTAATGCCTGCGAAAGCGCAGCGCACGATCACTCCAATAATCCAAATCGTCAGCACAATTCCCCAGGCTGCGCCGGAAGACATCTTACCGACCTTCTTCAATCCCAAAGCCGCCAGGAACAAGCCGTAAAAAGCGAACAGGTCGATCGAACTCAAAAGCGTTCCCAGCACCGGCGCCGCTTTCATGTCAATCAACAATCCCAGATTTGCCTGCACCAGGCCGCGCCGCGACGCGCGCACAATGTCGTAGTCGTCCGGCGACTTCAGGAACAGCAGCACAATATTCAAAATCATTGAGACAACTATGGGCGGCATGGCCGAATAGGCCCAAACTGCCAGTGCTTGCTTGTAGCGAAGCTGCCGGCCCATCAGCATCGAACCTAGTAAGTACAATGCCGCACCTACTGCGATGATGAGTGCTACCACGATGATCGGCGAGCAGTAGTAGATCGCCTTCACCACGGGACTGCTTTGCACCCGGATGGCCTGCTCCTTCTGCTCAGGAGTCATTTGTTCGGCGCGCGGCGAGCTATCGATCGCTTCAGTGATCATTCGTTCATAACCGACGCGTTGGAAGAACAGCGTGGTGAACGCCAGCAGGGCAATTGTGGAGATGATCGCGGCCGCGACAAAGCGCGGTCGCTCGCGCAGCGACTCAAACACGCGGCCCGGCTCGAAGAAAATTCCGGTTAAAGTTTGTCCGGTGGACATTGCTGCCGCGTCCGTCGTCTCAGAGACAGGCACGGGCGGGGGCGGTGGTGGCACAAAGTCATTGCTGTTGGGATCGCTCATTGTCTTATCCTCCGTTGTTGATAGAGGACGGGGAGATGTTTTCCGTCCGCATCAGAAAAAGTTTCGGCAGAGATACGTCCTGGCCAAGATCTTTGTTTCGTCCACAGATTACGCAGATTCCACAGATTTAGACAAGACAGATAGAAAACATTACCGCCGCGACTCGCCCTTGCTTTCATGCTGGTTTTCGAATCTGTGTAATCTGCGAAATCTGTGGAGAAGCTTTGTCCCAACCGGGCACGCGAATGCAGGCCACACTATGTCCCGGAAAGATTTCGCGCAACTCCGGATCGATCCGCGCACACTCGTCAACAGCAATCGGACAGCGCGTGCGAAAGTGGCAGCCGGACGGCGGATTAATAGGCGTTGGAACATCGCCGCCAAGCACGATGCGCTCGCGTTTGTGTTTCGGATCGGGAACGGGGATGGCAGACAGCAGTGCCTTGGTATATGGGTGCAGCGGTTGCGCGTAGAGATCAGCCGCCGTCGCAATTTCAACAATGCGTCCGAGATACATCACCGCAACGCGCGTCGAGATGTGTTCAACCACCGCTAGTCCATGCGAAATAAAAAGGTACGCAAGCTTGAACTCCTCTTGCAGATCCTGAAGCAGGTTGACTACCTGCGCCTGCACTGAAACATCGAGCGCCGAAACCGGCTCGTCCGCAACGATCAGTTTGGGATTGAGTGCCAGCGTGCGCGCGACGCCGATGCGTTGCCGCTGGCCTCCCGAAAACTCGTGCGCATAGCGCTTGCTGTAATCGGGATTCAAACCTACTCGCTTGAGCAGTTCGGCAACGCGCTCGCGCCTTTCTTTCTTCGTGCCAATTTTGTGAATAACCAGCGGCTCGCCGACGATGCTGCCAACTTTCATGCGCGGATTTAGCGAGGCGTATGGATCTTGAAAGACGATCTGCATCTCGCGACGCAACGCGCGCAGGTCATGCTTACCGAGCGAGATCACATCGCGGCCTTCAAAGGTTATCTCTCCGGCAGTTGGCTCAATCAGGCGCAACAAACAGCGGCCAACGGTTGACTTGCCACATCCAGACTCACCGACCAGACCCAGCGTCTCGCCGCGAAAGATTTCAAACGACACGCCATCGACCGCGCGCACCACATCATCGCTGCCCTCAACCGGGAAATGCTTTACCAGTCCCTTTACGTTAACTAGCGTGTGGCGTGAGCTTGTAGGTGACATTGGTTGAGCGGTTTGAAATAAATTTACCATTTACCATTTATCAACTCTGATCAAGTGGTAGCGTCAACTCCTTGGAGTGCGCTGGCCTGGCAGCGCTTTGGTCCCACTTACGTATCTAGCCCATCAGGTTGAATGCTTCTCGATAAAGCCGCGCCCGGCCAGCACAGGCCAAAGCGGCGCCGGGCCGCCGCACTCCAAGGAGTTGACGCTTCCACTTGATCAGAGTTGAGAAATGGTAAATCTTCTTTTAAAGCTGTTTCGATTCGCCTGCAACTTGATTGTCCGCCGCCACCGCCGCCGCCAAATCAAACAGCACACAACGCACCTTCACGCCACCTTCGAGATCGTAAAGTGGTATCTCTTCCGCGGTGCAGCGCGGCATGCGATAAGGACAGCGCGGCGCGAAGTGACAACCGGGCGGAAGGTCAGTAGGACTCGGCACTGTGCCTTCAATCGTCTCCAGACGTCCAGCTTTAGCCGCCGTCGCGCTGGTGAGTTTCGGAACTGATCGCAGCAAGCCTTCTGTATACGGATGGCGCGGGCGCGCGAACAATTCTTCAACCGGCGACTCCTCAACGAAGCGACCGGTGTACATTACCGCTACGCGATCCGCTACTTCAGCAACCACACCCAAATCGTGCGTGATTAAGAGCACCGCCAACTCGCGATTCTTTCGCAGCTCATTCAACAACTCGAGAATCTGCGCTTGAATGGTAACGTCCAATGCGGTGGTCGGTTCATCGGCGATCAAAAGCTTTGGATCACAAGCGAGCGCCATCGCAATCATCACGCGCTGGCGCATGCCGCCCGAAAGCTGATGTGGATAATCGTCAATGCGTCGCGCTGGGTCGGGAATGGAAACTTCGCGCATTGCTGCGATAGCCGCGGCGCGTGCCGCTTTGCGCGAAAGTTTGCGATGCAGCCGCAAGGCTTCGGCAATCTGTTCGCCGACAGTAAAAACAGGATTCAGCGACGTCATTGGATCCTGAAAGATCATGGCAATGTCGTCGCCGCGAATCGCGCGCATCTCGCTGTCTGACAGTTTTAGCAAGTTCCTGCCATCAAAACTAATCTCGCCCCCAACAATTTTTCCCGGCGGCGCTATCAGACGCATGATCGAGAGCGCTGTGATTGATTTGCCGCACCCGGATTCGCCAACCAGCCCCAGCAACTCGCCACGATCAATATAAAAACTTATGCCGTCAACGGCACGCACCAGCCCGGCGCGTGTAGGAAAATGCGTTTGCAGATTGGTTACTTCAAGCAAGTGCGACATCTTCACACAGTGGACGTCTCTTTGTACTCACCCCAGACATTGCGCAAACGATTGCTAATCTCGCCGACGGTGGCGTAAGCCTCAACGCTATCGAGAATGAATGGCAAAAGATTTGCTGTGCCGCGCGCCGCTGCTTCTAATTTCGCGAGCGCTGTTTCAACCGCCGTAGCATCACGCCGCTCGCGCACCGCGCGCAGGCGTTCTATTTGCTGTTGTTCGATGGCGGGGTTGACGCGCAACGTCGGCACCGTGGACGCTTCGTTGCTTTGAAAACGGTTTACGCCCACAACAATCGACTCATCTTTTTCAATAGCGCGCTGGTAACGATACGCCGACTCCTGAATCTCCTTCTGCACATAGCCGGTCTCAATCGCACGCAGCATGCCGCCCATCGCGTCAATCCGCTCGAGGTAGTTTGACGCGCGATCTTCAATCTCATGAGTCAACTGCTCAATCGCATACGAACCAGCCAGCGGGTCAGCCGTTTCAGCGACACCCGATTCGTAGGCAATCACCTGCTGCGTTCGTAAAGCGAGCCGCGCCGCTTCTTCGGTTGGCAAGGCCAGTGCTTCATCCATTGCGTTTGTATGCAGCGACTGCGTGCCACCGAGCACCGCTGCCAGCGCCTGGATGGTGGTGCGCACGACATTCACTTCGGGTTGTTGCGCAGTCAAAGATGAGCCGGCTGTCTGCGTGTGAAAGCGCAGCATCTGCGAACGAGCGTCACGCGCTTTGAAGCGATCGCGCATGATGCGCGCCCAAAGCCTGCGCGCGGCGCGAAACTTGGCAATCTCTTCCAGCAGATTATTGTGCGCGTTGAAGAAGAATGAAATGCGCGGCGCGAAATCATCAACCTCCAGTCCGGCTTTCAGTGCTGCTTCGACATACGTAATGCCATCTGCCAGCGTAAAAGCAACCTCCTGAACTGCGGTCGAGCCTGCTTCGCGAATGTGGTAACCGCTGATTGAGATCGTATTCCAGTTGGGCACTTCATGCGCGCAAAACGCGAACGTGTCCGTAACCAGGCGCAGCGATGGCGCCGGTGGATAGATGTATGTGCCGCGCGCGATGTACTCCTTGAGAATGTCGTTTTGCAGCGTGCCTTTCACTTTTTCAAACGGAACATTTTGTCGCCGCGCCACCGCGAGATAAAGCGACAAGAGAATTGCTGCGGTGGCGTTGATGGTCATTGAAGTCGAGACACTATCGAGTGGAATGCCATCAAACAAGCGGAGCATGTCTTCGAGCGAATCGATGGCTACGCCGACTTTTCCGACTTCGCCTGTGGAGAGCGCATCGTCCGAGTCGAGCCCGATTTGCGTCGGCAAATCGAAAGCCACCGAAAGCCCGGTGGTGCCTTGTGCCAGCAAATATTTGTAGCGCGCGTTGGACTCCTCGGCCGTCGCATAACCGGCATATTGCCGCATGGTCCACAAGCGGCCGCGATACATATTTGAATAAATGCCGCGTGTGTAGGGAAATTCGCCAGGTGGATTTAGATCTTTTTCATAGTCTACCGGTTCGGTGTTGGTTGGATCGAAAGCCGCGGGCAGATCAATTCCTGAAGAAGTTTCAAAACGTTTGCCACGTTCAGCGTGGGTTCTGGTCGGCATTGGTCGTTGAATCGAATTCCTTAACTTGAAGAGTAGCGACGAGTGCAAAGCGTAACATAAGTTTAGCTAGTCATCGCCACTGAGCGGAAAGCATTGGGCAAGTCATTGCGGAACTGCGAGCGGTAGCGACCGGATGCTGGAATTCAGCTGGAATAAAGACACTTCAATAAAAACTGACGATTATTTTGGTTGAGTCTTGCATCCGGTCGCTATCACCACCCCACGCGGGGTCCGCTCGCGGTTCTTTAAACAGTTGCCAGACGTGTGCGTGCGTCTTTTCATTGAAGCACTCGTTATTGGGTATAGTGGATTCATCAGTCGGAGAAACTATCAACCATGAGCGCAGTAACTGTTGCAAAGCGCGGCGCGGATCGTATTCGCCGCGGACACCTTTGGATTTATAGCAGTGACCTGGCGGACACGAGCGACGCGGTGGGCGGATCGATTGTGCGCGTCGAGGATGAGCATCGCAATTTTATTGGCCAGGCTTTTTATAGTGACAGCTCGCAAATCGCGCTTCGTTTTCTTACACAAACCCGCGACTCGATCAACCGCGAATGGTGGCGCCGGCGAATTCTCGAGGCAGCGGCGCGGCGCCCTAATGGTGGCCAGGAAACAAACGCCTACCGGTTGATTTACTCCGAAGGCGATCTGCTGCCCTCGATAATTCTCGATCGTTACAGCGATGTGCTGGTGCTGCAAACACTGTCCCAGGGTTCGGAAACGATCAAGCCGCTGCTGGTTGAATTACTGATCGAACAATTCTCGCCACGCGCCATTATCGAGCGCAATGACGTGCGCGTGCGCCAGCATGAAGGATTGGAATTGTTAACCGGAACGCTTTACGGCGAAGCGCCTCTGGAGTTTGAAATCCTTCAGGACGGCATTCGTTTTCTGGTCGCCCCGCTTTCCGGGCAAAAGACGGGATCGTTTCTCGACCAGCGGGAGAACCGGCTAGCTGCTCGCAAGGTAGCGCACGGACGTGCGCTCGATTGTTTTACTTTCAATGGCGCTTTCGCGTTGCAACTGGCGGGCGTGTGCGATCAAGCTACCGGCATAGACATCTCGGCGGAAGCAATTGCCACCGCCAAGCGCAATGCGGAAATCAACAACATCACAAACGTCGAATTTCGCGAGGCCAATGTTTTTGACGCACTGCGCGAAATGGAAGCAAGTGGCGAACGTTTCGACACGATCGTTTTGGACCCCCCGGCCTTTGCCAGGAATCGCGCCAGCATCGCGCCGGCCGCGCGCGGCTATAAAGAGATCAACCTGCGTGCTATCAAGTTACTAAACCCGGGCGGCGTGCTTATCACCTGCACCTGCTCGTATCACATGTCGGAAGAATTGTTTTTGAAGCTGATTGCTGAAGCAGCTAATGACGCGCATCGGCGAGTGCAGTTGCTGGAAAAGAGAACCCAGGCCAGCGATCACCCGATTCTGTTTGGAGTTCCTGAGACTTATTACTTGAAATGTGTGATTGCGCGAGTGTTTGATTGATGCGACCTAAAGAGTTTTTGGCCGCGGATGAACGCGGATGAAAGCGGATTCTGAAATTGTGGCAAGTAGTTCAGAGTCCAACCTTTAGGTTGCCCGGTTGCGAAAGAGCAAGCTAAAGCATGGACTCTGAACTGCTTGTGTAATCGCGGTGGGAAGAAATGGGAAATCCAATCCGCGTTTATCCGCGGCTAAATTTTTGGTTGGGATCAACTCTGCGAAGTCCCGGTGCGGACACTCTCGGCGAGACGTTTTGCATCCGGCAGCGCTTCGAGCGCACGCAGCACCTGCGGATCGCTGTCGAGTAACACGCGCGCGCCGGCATCATTGGAAAATCCGGCCGTAACAATTTCTTCGCGCAGCCGCAACTTCACAAAATCCAAATCCGTATCAAGCTGCGTATTAGTCAACTGCGACTCACTGTCGGTTCGCACGAAGTTGCGAAAAGCCTCGAGCACGCGATCGCTGATCACGTAGTCTCCGGCTTTGGGATTGCGGCCGTACTGCACCTTGTCAACTTTGTAAGCTTCCAGACCGGGAACCAAACCGGCGGCAAGTTGGCGCGTGAACTGGAACGCAGCTTCGGCGATTCTGTTTCGCAGCGGCGAAAATGTAAGTGGCTTAACATCGATGTCCGGCGTAATACCACCGCCGCCATAGAATACGCGTCCCGCGGCTGTCTTCACCGCCGGACCACTTTGCGGATGAGGTGTCGGCGAAGCCTGCGCAAGAGGCGACTCACCGGTCTTGGATTGCGAGGCACTCGGTTGTGGCTTTGTCTGGTCCTCGTCATGCCGCGTGTAATAGTCGTAAAGCGAACCACTCGAGTAATCGCGTTGCAAAGACCGGCCGTAAGGCGTGTAGTAACGCGCTGTCGTCAACGTCAGGCCGGTATTAAACGGCAACTGGAATACGTGTTGGACCAGGCCTTTGCCGAAACTGGTTTCACCCACAATCAAGCCTCGGCCATGATCCTGAATTGCGCCGGCGACAATTTCCGAAGCCGATGCGGTACCGCGATTAATCAACACGACAAGCGGCACATCTTCCGGATCGGAGCCGCTCGATTTGTAAACAATTGGATCGCTGTATTCCGTGCGTCCCTTCACTGACACAACTACCTGGCCACGCGGCAAAAACTCACTTGCAACATCGATCGCCTGATTGAGTAGTCCGCCTGGATTGCCGCGCATGTCGAGCACAAGCTGGCGCATGCCCTCTTTCTTCAGTTTGCCAATCGCCTCGCGCAATTCTTCGTCGCTGGTGCTCTGAAACCCGCCGGTCAGTCCAACATAACCAGTGCCCGCTCGTAGCATGTAGGCATTGCGGATAGAAGGAAGCGGAACTGAATCGCGGATTATCGTAAACGTAAGTGGTCCTTCCGACCCGGCGCGATCCACTTTCAGCGTAACCGGCTCGCCGCGACCGCCGCGCACGTTTTTCGATACTTGATCGCTGGTCCAATCGCGCGCGTCTTTGCCGTCTACTTCCAGTATGCGATCGCCGTAGCGTAATCCCAGGCGACCGGCTGGAGTGCCCTCGACCGCGGACTGAATATAGACGCCGTCGCGATGCTGCACGATCGTTACGCCGATGCCGTAAAAACGCGAGTCCTGATCTTCTTTCAGCTTCCTGAATTCGTTGTATGGGAAATACATCGAGTGCGGATCGAGCGTCGACAGCATTCCCTGAATGGCGGCCTGGGTCGCCTTTTCATAGTCGATGTCGCCGGCATAGCGGCCGGAGATCGCTTCGATCGCCTCGTTGTAATCTTTCTCAATATCGTCGGCCTGTGTATAAGAAACGGCGCCGCTGGCAGGGGTGCTACGGCGGAACCGCCGCGAGCGGCCAATCGTGCCCCCGACGAGCGCTGCAATCAGGACAATTGCGCAGGCAATAATGGCAAATCGTTTACTCATAACTAATGCTTAACCTTCGAACAACCAGCAAACCCAAGGAATATTAACATAAGCGCGCGTGTTTCTTCTGCTACGGGCGAAGGCAGCGCGGTGTGGTATATTCGCCGCCAGAGCCTTGCAACCATCGCATGACACTTTCCCTGTCCATTGTTGTCCCTGCCTACAACGAAGGTGCGCGCTTGGCAAGATCGTTGCGGGATATAGTGTCTTACCTGCAAAACTATCCAGCGGACACTGAGTTAATCGTCGTTGACGACGGCTCTACTGACAACACGGCCAACACGGCGCGACAAGAGCTGGCCAACTCGCAAAACGTCCGCACTTCAGTTATCAGCTACAAATCTAATTTGGGAAAAGGACGAGCGGTCAGGTTGGGACTGCTCGCTTCTCGCGGCGACATCGCGTTGTTTACCGACGCAGATCTCTCAACCCCAATCATCGAGACGCCGAAATTAGTCGATCCGATTGCGCGCAACGAATGCGATCTCGCATTTGGATCACGTGCGCTTGATCGCAGTTTGATCGGCGTGCACCAGCCGTGGGGGCGGGAACAGGGCGGCCGGGTATTCAATCTTGCCGTGCGTCTCGCTACCGGTCTTCCGTTCTGGGACACTCAATGCGGCTTTAAGGCTTTCAGTATGAAAGCTTGCCGGCCAATCATCGAAGGCGCAACTATCGATCGATTCGGATTTGATGTTGAGCTGCTTTATGTTGCGTATCGCGCGGGTTTGCGACTGAAGGAAATCCCGGTGCGTTGGGACCATGCTGAGGGCAGCAAGATCAGCTTCGCCAGCGATAGTGTGAAGATGCTGAGCGAGGTAGGAAGAATCCGCCAGCAAGCGCGCCGGGGAGTTTACGATCGAGCGATCAGTGAAGTGCGCGCGCTACAATAGGCGCAAGAGTGCGATATTCGTTTTAGCAATATGTTAACTCCCGATCAATTCCGCGGCATTGCACTGGCGATGGACGACGCCATCGAAAGCGCGCACATGGGCCATCCTGACTTTCGCGCCAACGGCCGGATCTTCGCGACACTTCGTCCTGGGAATGAATCCGGAATGGTTAGGTTAACGCCGGAGCAACAGCAGGAGTTTTTACGTGAAGGACCGGATGCATTCGTGCCGGCGAGTGGCGCCTGGGGACGGCAGGGATGCACGACTGTGAATTTGGCGGCCGTGGATGAAGACACGTTAGGCGAGGCGATCACACTTGCATGGCGGAACACCAAAAAGCAGAGTGTCGTTAAGCGTAAGAAGAAAAAATGACTGCACGACTGAACGTCAATATCGATCACGTCGCAACTGTGCGCCAGGCGCGGCGCGCGCCTGAGCCCAGTGTTGTCGCCGCCGCCATGCTTTGCGAACAGGCCGGCGCGGACGGCATCACCGTTCACTTGCGCGGCGACCGCCGTCACATTCAGGACGACGACATTCGCGCCCTGCGCCAAACCGTCACCACCTATATGAATCTCGAGATGGCGGCAACTGAAGAGATGCTGAAGATCGCACTCGAGATACGCCCGGATGCGGTGACGCTCGTTCCGGAAAGTCCAAATGAAATAACTACTGAAGGCGGACTGAACGTAACGGCAAATATTGCCATCGTGCGCGCTACCGTAAGCCGGCTGCGACAAGCTGGAATTCTCGCCAGTCTCTTTATCGATCCCGACACAAAACAGATCGAAGCAGCACACGAAATAAACGCACAGCAAATCGAGTTATGCACCGCGCCTTACGCAGACGCGACGCTGGGCTCCCGCGGATTTCACGGAGAAGGCGCTTTGCGCGTCGGTCAGGAATTAAGAAGACTGCGCGAGGCGGCGGCGCTGGGAATGCAATATGGACTACTAATCGCGGCGGGCCACGGCTTGACCTACCGTAACGTCGGTGCGGTAGCGGCGATCTCCGACGTTACCGAATTCAATATCGGTCACAACATTATTGCGCATGCGGTTTTTGTTGGCTTGGAAAGCGCGGTTGTGGAAATGCGTGCTGCGATTCAATCGGGAAGCTGAAGTTTAGGACAGCCCTGGTTGCTCAGTTTTAATAAAGTGTGACGCGAATAGTTGCGCTCTGAACTGCTCGTCTTAACTGCGTGAGGCGCCAGCCAATTGTAAACGGACCATTGAGCGTTCGAGTTTAGCGCGGGCCGTTTCAAAATCTTCTTCAGTTCCAGTCCAGGCAGTCAATTGTTTCTCGACGTGCTCGCGGGCCAAACGAGCGCGCGCCGCATCAATTTCTTCAGGTCGTTCGGCAACTTCCGCCAAAACGGAAACCTTATCTTCCTTCACCTCAACAAAGCCGCCAGAAACGTGAAGCTGCGAAGTCCTCCCGCCGGTGGAGTAGGACAAAACGCCGGTTTGTAATTGAGAGATCAGCGGCGTGTGGCCCGGCAGAATGCCAAGTTCGCCATCGAGGCCCGGGACCGTCACCATGTCGACGGATTCTGAGAGCACGCGGCGTTCAGGTGTTACTACTTCTAATTGCAGTTGAGCCATAAGCGTAGGACAGGCATTCCTGCCTGTCTTGAGTAGGACAGGCATTCCCGCCTGTCCTATTCGATCAAACAAACGGACAGGCAGGAATGTCTGTCCTACTGCGCGATTGTCTTGCCTTTTTCGACCGCTTCTTCGATCGTGCCCACCATGTAAAAAGCTTGTTCGGGCAAGTCGTCGTGTTTACCGTCAACGATCTCGCGGAAGCCCCTAATCGTGTCCTCGAGCTTGACGTACTTTCCCTCAAGTCCGGTGAACTGAGCGGCGACAAAAAATGGCTGCGAAAAGAAGCGCTGCACTCTGCGCGCGCGGGAAACAATTAACTTGTCTTCATCAGACAATTCATCAAGACCCAGAATCGCAATGATGTCCTGCAAATCCTTGTAACGCTGGAGCACTCGTTTCACGTCCTGTGCAGTCGCGTAGTGTTCGGCGCCAATGATGCGTGGATCGAGAATGCGCGAAGACGATGTCAGCGGATCCACCGCGGGATAGATTCCGAGCTCGACGATTTGTCGCGAAAGCGCCGTGACTGCGTCAAGGTGCGCAAAGGTAGTGGCCGGCGCGGGGTCAGTGTAATCGTCAGCAGGAACATAAACAGCTTGGATCGAAGTAATCGATCCAGTCTTGGTTGAAGTAATGCGTTCCTGCATCTCGCCCATTTCCGACGCCAGGTTTGGTTGATAACCCACCGCCGACGGCATGCGTCCTAGCAGTGCCGACACTTCCGAACCTGCCTGCGTAAAACGAAAGATGTTGTCGATGAAGAGCAATACATCGAGGCCTTTGTCGCGGAAATACTCCGCGACGGTCAGGCCGGAAAGCGCGACGCGCAGACGGGCTCCGGGCGGTTCCGTCATCTGGCCATAGATCAATGCCACCTTGGATTGGCCAATCGCGTTCATGTCCACCTTTGTCATGTCAAACTCGCCGGTGTCATGAAAGTGTTTGTTAAAGGCGTCACCAAATTGAATAACCTGAGACTCGACCATCTCGCGCAGTAGATCGTTTCCTTCGCGAGTTCTTTCACCGACACCCGCGAAAACAGAAAAGCCGGAACGAGCTTTCGCGATGTTATTGATCAACTCCATCACGATAACTGTCTTGCCCACGCCCGCGCCGCCAAACAAACCAATCTTGCCGCCGCGCACAAACGGTTGAATCAGGTCGATGACTTTGATGCCCGTCTCGAACATCTGCAACTCGGTTGACTGCTCTTCAAATGTAGGCGCGTGCCGATGGATGGGATAACGTTCGGTGTATTTGACGGCGCCGAGATTGTCAACGGGATCGCCGATAACGTTGAGGATACGGCCCAGAGTTCCTTCGCCAACCGGCATAGTGATTGGACCGCCGGTATCGATGGCCTTCATGCCACGCACCATGCCGTCTGTTGGCAACATCGAAACTGTGCGCACGCGTCCTTCGCCAAGATGCTGTTGCACTTCGGCAACCACATTGATTGGCGTGGGCACATCAAATCCTTCGGAAACAATTCGCAGCGCCTGGTAGATTGGCGGCAGATGTTTTTCCGGAAACTCAACATCAACCACGGGACCGATAATCTGAACAACGCGGCCGGCTGATTGCCCATCTCCATTAGCGTTTACGCTGGACGTAGCCATACTTTATTTCGACTCCTCTTTCATAGCCTGTAACGGCGGAAAAACTGGCAGGTTTAAAAGCCAGTCAAGATATCACAGGGCTGAAAGTTGCGCCAAGCGCACCCTTTTAGAATCCGCTGAAAGGTTCAAGCCGGACCAATACTTCATCATCGCTCATGAACTACAGAACTTTTGTGACCCTGGTCTCAAGCTTCAGGGCAACAACAATCGCCTGCCCTGGGGCTCGCGCTGCAGCTTGCGGCCCTGATTACGGCCCATCGAGCTATGTAAAAATTGCTTATTGAATTCCGTAAGCGAATTGCCGTAAGCTCTTTCTTGCAGCTGCCCCAAGCTGTTTACCCCACCTCACTCACCGGAAAATCGTTCCGTGCATCCGACAGGGTCGGATCTTCAGTTGAGTTCGGCTCAGCGAGAGTGTCTCTTGCAGGCCAACGCGCGATCTGTAGTCAGCGGTACAGGCGGCCATGCTCGCGCACCTTTGTCCCTCCCGACGACCAGTTAGTTAACAAAGCCACTTCCCAATCAACCTAAGGAGATTTACCTCTGTGACGAACCCTCGTGTGCTCTCGCGTGTCTCACGCGCGAAAAAAAATTCCAACCGCATCTACTGGTCGCGTGCGGTGCTGGTAATCCTGGCGCTTGCCGGCCTGTGTGCTCTGCCTTTTTATGGCTTTGCGCAGAATGATTCGGCCAACCAATCCCCCACTTATCAATCTTCGTCAGACGGTTCAGCATTCATCGTTTATCAGGGACCTAATGGGCAGACCGTGTGCCGTGATGCCACGCTTGCTGAAGGGCGCGCTCTCAAGAGCAGCGCGAGATCTTCCGGCTTTCATCAAATCAATCACCTTAAGAACCAGACAATGCCTGCGTCCGGCTCTGGCGAAGCACCCGCCGGCAGCGGCCTGACAATTGTTTTGCGAGCCAGCGCACAGCTTGAACAAAACCCGCAGGCGAAGGCGGCTTTCATTGCTGCTGCCGCCAAATGGGAAGCCCTGATACAGGATCCTATAACCGTAGTGATCGATGTTGACTTTGGTCCAACGGTCTTCGGGATTGCCTTTCCCAGTTCAAATATTCTTGGGCTGACAGCTACGCAGGAACTTTATTACGTTGGCAATTATTCCGATATTCGTGGCCGCTTGATCAGTCACGCTTCCAGCCCATCAGAATCAGCCCTCTACAATGCGCTGCCCGTCGGCAGTGTGCCAACAGACCTCGGCAACGTCAGCACAGTATTCGTTGCCAGTCCGATTCTGCGGGCCCTGGGTAGCATCAGTCCGGTGGCTAACCCAGATACAGAACCGTACGGAGGCGCTCCGAAAATCGGCTTCAACTCCGCCTTTGGTTTTGACTTTGATCCAAGCGACGGAATAACCGGCGATCGAACTGACTTCGACGCTGTGGCCGTGCACGAGATTGGTCATGTGCTCGGGATCGGTTCGGATGTTGGCGTTCACGAACTGAATTCGTCGCAACCGATCTTCGTAACGGTCTGGGACCTGTTTCGCTTCCGTCCTGGCACTGCAAACTTAAATACGTTCGGTAGCGCTCAGCGAATTCTGTCCTCGGGAGGTTCGCAGGTTCAATTCAATGGTGGGCCAGAGCTGGGCCTTTCCACTGGCCGGCCCGATGGCAGCGGTGGCGATGGCAACCAGGCCAGTCACTGGCGTGATGATTTCAACGTAAGTGCAAACTACATCGGGATCATGGATCCCAGCATCATGCGCAATACGCGCGAAACGATGACTGCGAACGACATGAACTTGATTGATTCGCTGGGTTACACGATTGTCGCTGTACCTACGCCCACCCCAACGACAACGCCCACACCAACACCTGCTGTTAACACGGTGCAATTCACCAGCAGCACTGCTAGTACAACTGAAACGCTGAACGCCACAACCAAAGTTGATCTGCTTGTCACACGTACCGGTAACACATCGGGCGCAGCCACTGTGGATTATGCGACGACTGACGCGACCGCGAGCGAGCGGTCCGACTATATGGCGGCACTGGGAACGTTGCGGTTTGCTGCCGGGGAGACGTCGAAGATTGTCAGTGTCTTCATCGTTGATGATCGTTATGGCGAGGCGCCGGAAGTATTCAACCTAACCTTGAGCAATCCCATAGGTTGTACGCTCGGATCACCCGCAGCCGTTGCCGTGACCATTATCAGTAATGAGTCTGTTGACGGAGCGAATCCGGTTAAAGATGCGACATTCGATAGCGACTTTTTCGTACGTCAGCAGTACGTCGATTTCTTTAATCGCGAAGCCGACGCAGGTGGTCTGGCATTTTGGAAAGGCCAGCTTGATCAGTGCACCACTTCGGCGTGCCGCGACACGAAGCGAGTGAATGTGAGCGCAGCTTTCTTTCTTTCGATCGAGTTTCAGCAGACAGGGTACCTTGTCTACAAAACCTATCAAACCGCACTTAATTCCGGCGAGACTCTCAAGCTGCGCGAGTTTTTGCCCGACACACAGGAAATTGGCCGTGGCGTAGTGATTGGTCAACCCGGCGCCGATCAATTGCTCGACCAAAACAAGCAGCGCTTCTTCAATAACTTCGTGCAGCGCGCATCTTTCGTTGCCGCTTATCCTGGTTCAATGTCGGCAGCTCAGTTTATTGACAAGCTCAACGCCAACACTTTTGACCCGAGCAATCCAGGCTCGGGCGGAGCGTTAACTCAAAGGAAAACGCGATGTTCAGCACGCGCCAATCCAACAAGGCATTCGTCTTGATGCAATACTTCGGCTACCTGCGGCGCAATCCGAATGACGCGCCGGATTCTGACTTCGGTGGCTATAACTTTTGGCTGGGTAAGCTCAACGAATTCAATGGCAACTTTGTTAACGCCGAAATGGTCAGGGCGTTCATAGTGTCCGGCGAGTATCAGCAACGTTTTGGACCTTGATCGCGACTCTCGGCCAATGGAAAAGCCCTGCCGTTTTTCATTAAGCGGCAGGGCATTTCTGTTTGTTGCTAAACCGTGGTCTAAAGCTTTTCTTCAGGGTCAATCCTAATCTTCATGCGTTGCAGGACCTGCATGTCTTCGTCGGTTAGATCAAGCGTCGCGTCCCCGCCTTCCGCGTCTTCTTCTCCCGCATGAGGCCGCAGACCAATTTCCAGTCGCAATGTTAGTTCCATTTCATAGCCGGCATCTCGCAACCGTTCGATCGCTTCAGCAACTTTCGACGAGTTCTCGACCGATTCGTTGATAGCCGTCCCGATCTCGCGAACAATCTCTTTTGCGTCGTCGTCTATTTCCAAAGCTGCAAGACCCTCGGCAAACTCGAAACCAGAACCATTCAAGACTGTTTTGGTGTTGCAGACATGCTACGCGACCATATGAAGAGGGTCAACTAGCATCTTTCGCAGGTTGCCCTGCATGTAGCAGAGGAATATCTCAAACATTTCCTTGCGTAGGAAGCACTGATTTTCCATTCATCATTTCTTCAATTGTCCTTCCCGTTTCTGAGACTGCCCGGGGCTCGTGAAAAATGTCGGACGAGAAATCGCAAATGAAAAGCGGCGGATCCTGGCAGAGTTGAAGCTTTGAGGTTGAACTCTACACTTCTCTCAACTACTCTTAGCTTGAACACCCCCCGCACAGTTTAAGAGTCTTTTGAAGGAGAGGAGTTTTCTATGCCCGAAGTTGGAGAAACCGCTCCGGATTTCGAGTTGCCAAGCCATCTGGAAAAAGGAAAGAAGATAAAGCTCTCGGATTTCCGCGGCAAGAACAATGTGGTGCTGGCGTTTTATCCGCTGGCCTGGACGCCTGTTTGAACGGCGCAGATGCCTGCGTACGAGGCCGACCTCGAACGCTTTAAAGGCTATGATGCTCAGGTGCTGGGCATATCAGTCGACAGCGTGCCGTGTAACACCGCGTGGGCCAAGAGCCTGGGTTCCTTGTCCTACGATCTATTGAGTGACTTTCATCCGAAAGGAGAAGTCGCAAAACAATATGGCGCGTACCGCGACAGCGATGGTATCAGCGAACGCGCTCTTTTCATTATCGATAAAGAAGGCAAGCTCGCCTACAAAGATATTCACAACATTGCCGACCAACCGGACAATGAAGACCTGTTTGAAGTGTTGAGAAAACTGTAGAAAGACAGAGGTCAGAGATCAGAGATCAGAGATCAGTGGTCAGAGATCAGAAGTCGGACAGTAGTCCGCGTTTTGACTTTGGATCTCTGACCACTGACCGAAACCGACCTCTGACCTCTGATCTCTGACTTCTGAGTCCTATGTCCTTCTCGAGAAAATGCGTTCCCTTCACGCCGTTTGATGGTGAACTGGCAAAAAGCACGGTGGCGTTGGTCACCGCCGGCGGTGTTCATCTCAAAGAACAGGACGGGTTCAATATTGCCGATGAGTTGGGCGATCTGACGTACCGAATAATTCCGGAAGACGTTAACGCTGGTGACCTGATGGTTACACACCATCATTACGACCACAGCGATGCCGACCAAGACATCAACGTAGTTTTTCCGATCGACGCGCTTCGCGCTCTCCAGCAGGAAGGCTTCATTCGCGGAATCGCGAGGAAGCACGTAGGCTACATGGGCTACACCATGCAGCTCAAAGCGATGTATGAAGGAACGGCGCGTGAAATTGCCAACGAGATCGACAAGGGGTCGCGTGCCGATGTGGCCGTGCTGACTGGTGGTTGACCGAGCGTTTGTCACCGCACGGTCGTCGCGGTTCAGCGGGAAATTGAGATGAAAGGCATCCCAACGGTCTTGATAACGGTAAGCCCTGAAGTGTCGGCGCAAATGCGGCCGCCGCGGGCCCTTTATCCAAACGGCTTTAAGATCGGCAACAGTTTGGGTAAACCAAATATGCGCGAGTTGCAGGTGCAGGTGTTGCGCGATGCGTTATCGTTGTTGACGCAAAACACGCGACCCGGGAAGATCATTAAGCGGGACTACCCCGATTACGGGGAGTATCATGAACCGCCGCGAGTGAAAACATAGTTTCGGGTTTCGAGTTCACGATCCCTTTGTACAACTCGTAAACAATGCACACTCGCGCGCGACTTGACTTGAAAGGCGGTTGCTGACGCCTTTAACTCGGAACTCGAAACTCGAAACAGATTTATTTATGAGTAACACAATTGGAATCTTAACCGGTGGTGGCGACGCACCCGGACTCAACGCTGTGATCCGAGCGGTCGTGACCACGGCTGCCGGGCAATACGCCATGAAGGTCATCGGCATTGAGAATGGCTTTGAGGGATTGCTGGGCGTAACACAAACGCGCGAGTTGACAACGGCGGATGTCAGGGGATTGCTGCCGCGTGGCGGCACAATTCTGGGTACGCGCAATCGCGGCCGGTTTGTCGAGCGCGATGCGTCCGGAGCGACCATAAAAGTAGACGGCCTTTATCATGAAGCAGCGGAAAACGTGCGGCGACTGGGGATTGATGCACTGATAGCGTTGGGCGGTGAGGGCACGCTTACGATCGCGCAAGAGTTTGGTAAGTTTGGCATTCCAGTGGTCGGCGTTCCCAAAACGATAGACAACGATCTCGCTTGTACTGAACTCACTTTTGGTTTTATTACTGCGCTCGACATCGCCACTGATGCGCTCGATCGGTTGCACACCACCGCAGAGTCTCACGACCGCGTGATGATCCTGGAAGTCATGGGCCGGCACACCGGTTGGATCGCTTTACATTCCGGCATCGCCGGTGGCGCTGATGTAATCCTAATTCCCGAGATTCCTTTCACGATGCAGTCGGTTGCCGACAGAATTCGCGCGCGCGACGATGCTGGCTCCAACTTTAGTATTATCGTTGCTGCCGAGGGCGCAATTGAAACCGGTCATGACCTGATTTATCAGGACGCCGGTGACACTCATCACGCGCCACGCCTGGGCGGCATCGGCGCGTATTGTCAACGAGAACTTGAAGCGCTAACCGACAAAGAGACGCGCTGCGTGGTGCTCGGCCACCTGCAACGCGGCGGCAGGCCAAATGCTTTCGATCGCATGTTGGCGACAAACTATGGCGCCTGTGCGGTGCGTGCAGTTGTCGAAGGTAAGCAGGGAGTGATGGTGGCACTTCAGGCCGGCGACGTGATTACTGTGCCGATCTACCAGGCGATTGCCAATGTTAAGACAGTGCCGGCGAACGGGCAACTGGTGCGCACCGCGCGCGACACTGGTATTTCCTTTGGCGCACCGGACGAAGCAGAACACCATAGGCCAAAGAGCAAGCGTGGCGAACCCGTCTCCGCTTGCGGCTAAGCAGCAAAGTTAAGTTGAGCAAAACTAATTGTCAGTAGAAATCAAACAAAAACTACAGGGCGAACTCGACGAACTCGAATCTGAGTTGCGCGTTCATCTACCCAAAGAAATCAAGCGCGCGCTGGAGTTTGGCGATCTGCGCGAGAACTCGGAATATCGCGCGGCCCTCGATCGGCAAAACGTGGTGAAGGCCCGCATCGTCGAGTTGCGCCAGCGCATCAGTGAGATAGCTTCAATCGACCTCTCAAAGATTTCACGCGACAAAGCCGGCTATGGTTCGACACTGGTGCTGTTTGATTCTGAAAAGGATGAAGAAGTCACGTACCGATTGGTCACGCCCGAAGAGAGTGATCCGCAAAACGGTCTCATCTCGACGACGTCGCCTGTAGGCAAGAGCCTGATGGGCAAAGAAGAGGGCGACGAAGTTGTGGTGCGCACACCCGCCGGCGCGCGCAATTTTGAAGTGAGACGCCTGACTACAATTCATACCGAGATGGAAAACAAAGGCTGACCAGGCTTTGTACAAAGTCATAAACGCGATCGGGTTAGTGAATTCAGAACCCTCGATGGGAGTATGAATTTGTCTATCGAGTATATTGCATTGTGGGTCGACGAATACAGAACCGGAAGCGGACCGGGGTCCCCGCGCGGGTAGCCCGCGTGGGGTGGTGGATGCGACTGGGTCGGACTTGCGATATCCATTTCATGGATCGCCCAGAACGCTAGCTTACGATGACGTCGAATTCCACGCTTCGCAGACCCGGTCGGTACCGCTTCCGGTTCTGTATTCGTCGACCCACGACAAGGTAGAGTTCCGGCACGATGCTATCTGGTCGCATCTCGCATTGCTGGAATAGTTTTTGTGCAAAGCTGGCTGGCAACGATTATTCTTCTACCGCTGGTTAGCCTCCAAACCTTGACGCTGGTTTTACCTCTTCCTACAATCCGCCTTCTTGTTTACGAAAAGCTATTATGTTCGTACAGTATTAGGCATAATATTCCTCCGGAGAAACTGACCAGAAATGTTTATGAACGGTATAGGCCGCGGCGCCCAAAGAATCATTGATGCCATGGTGCGCTGGCTTGCCTACGGCCATATTAATCCGAACATTCTGACAGTCATCGGCGTCGCCATTAATGTGGGTTCGGGGCTGCTGTTTGGACTCGGATACTTCTTCGCAGCCGGCATTGTTCTAATCGTCGCCAATCTTTTCGACATGCTCGACGGCCAGGTGGCGCGCCTTTCAGGCCGTGTAACTCGGTACGGAGGTTTTCTCGATTCGTCGCTCGACCGGCTATCCGACATGGTCGTATTTGTCGGCTTGATGGTTTTTTACGCTCGCGACACTCAGTTTCACTCAACTCTTAACGTTTTTCTTGCGGGCGCAGGACTAATGGGGTCGGTTATGGTAAGCTACGCGAGCGCCAGGGCGGAGAGTCTGATTTCGAAGTGTGATGTTGGTTTCCTGCGCCGTCCTGAGCGAGTGGTTCTTTTTATTATTGGCGCCTTAAGCACTCATCCGGGTTCGACCAACTTCTTCGCTAACCGAATGCCGGCAGTCCTGTGGGTACTCGCGGTGGGGTCCTATTGGACCTTCGCACATCGCATGTATCACACCTGGTATGAGCTGAACAAAGTGTCGACTAAATCTACAACTGACGAATCGCAAGCGTCGATTTCCGCATCAAACACCGGGCCTGAACGACGAGCTGATCAGCCACTGGTACATAAGGCTGGTTAAGCGTCAACCCGAAAACGATCAACTGTTGTCGGCTATTAAGTATTGAGGAACAAAACACCCGTGACCATCTGTCCCTGCTGCGGCTTCAAATCTAATGCTGATCTGAGAGCCGGTTGCACTGCCTGTGGTGCGTGTCCGGTCGGCGAAGCGCTCCCCAAACCCGAACATGAGCTTCCCTCTTATGGGCGTTCACTTGTGCTCGTCGTTGCGGGAACATTGCTGGTGCTCGCTTTTCTAACGCAAACGTTTGTTGCTCTTGCTCAGTTTTCCGCTCGCGGCGCCAAGTCTAATTTGGCGCTGTTGTCGATGATCCCGTTTGATGGCTTGTCATGGCTCTCCGCCGCGGAAACGGCTGCCTGGCGTCTGAAATTTGTAGCAATTCCAATTTCAGTTTTTGTGTTTTGGTTTGGTCGGAAACTGTATCGTTCAATCGCTGCATCGCCTGATCGCTTTTGCGGCCTTCGATATGCGCGTCGCGGTCTTATCGCTTCCGCGACCGTTCCCCTTTTGATTTTGGTTCTGATTGGCTTGACGGTGCCGGAACGTTTGCGCGCGCGCCAGCTTGGCATTGAAGCAGGACTTAAGGCACAGGCTTATCGCATTGATCGAGCGCTGGTTGAGTATCGCGAGAAGTTTGGTGGTCTTCCCGATAATATGAGCGATCTTAGTCGTCGTCTTCCTGACGCGGACCATTCGCTCGCCGCTGCGCTGCGAGATCTTGATGCTTCCGGATACCGGCCCAGCGCCGAGCTGGCCGCCGTGCCAAAACAAAAACCGCAAACGCTTCGCGGTGCTGCCATTCGAAACGCATCCATCGGCGGCGCCGAGGATGCAATTACGGAACGGCTCTCGTTTACCAATTATGAACTGCTCCTGCCGGGCCCAGATAAACAACTGGGTACGGAAGACGATCTGATTCTGCGTGATGGCATAGTCTACAAAGCGTCCGAAATTCCAAGGCACCCGGGCAGCACAGCTTCAATGAAGACATCAAGACGATAAGCTAATCTTGGCAATCAATTTGGATGGGCGGGCCGCGTGCCCGCCCTTCTTGTTTGTGGGTGGGTGGCTGCGAGAGGCGCGCGGCGTTGCCACTTTACTCCGTTGTCTAGACTTCGATCACGACCGCAATCGATGATAATAATGGTGAGTTCTTCTGACTTCTAACTTCTGACGAATGATTCGAAAGATTCTAATTGCCAATCGTGGTGAGGTCGCAGTGCGCATTATTCGCGCCTGTCGCGATCTGAATATCTCGCCGGTGGCCGTGTATTCGGAAGCAGACGCTGCGGCAGTTCACGTCTCGTTGTGCGATGAAGCGGTTTGCATTGGACCTGCGCCATCGGTTCAAAGTTATCTCGACATCGCGAAGATCATCGGCGCCGCAAAGAGGACCAACGCGGACGCAATTCATCCGGGCTACGGTTTCCTCGCCGAAAATGCCGACTTTGCCGCCGCCGTCGCAGCGGCGGGTCTGACGTTCATTGGCCCGGGCGTGGAAGCGATGCGCGTTATGGGTTCGAAGACGAGCGCTCGAAGTGCGGCGGTGGCGGCTGGAGTGCCCATTGTTCCCGGCACAGTCGCGCCATTGAATTCTCTTGCCGAAGCTGAAGCAACTGCAAAACAGTTTGGTTATCCCGTAATGCTGAAGGCTTCTGCGGGTGGCGGTGGCAAAGGCATGAGGCTGGTCGCATTTCCGGGTGAGTTGCGCTCGGCTTTCGACAATGCCAAATCGGAAGCAGCATCAGCGTTTGGCGATTCCGCAGTCTACCTTGAAAAAGCAATCGAACGTCCGCGTCACATTGAAATTCAGATCGTCGCAGACACGCACGGCAACGTGGTCCATCTGGGCGAACGTGAATGCTCGATTCAACGCCGTCATCAAAAAGTTATCGAAGAGTGTCCTTCGCCCATCAACGACGCTGAATTGCGCGAGCGGATGGGCGCCGCCGCGGTTAAGCTCGCCCGCACGGTGAATTATGTGGGCGCCGGCACGGTGGAATTCTTGATCGCCGATGCAACGCGCGAGTTTTATTTCCTCGAGATGAACACGCGCTTGCAAGTCGAGCATCCGGTAACAGAACTGGTAACCGGCATAGACATCGTACGCGAACAGATCACTGTTGCTGATGGCGCGCCGCTTTCATTTACGCAGGAACAGGTTAAATGGAATGGCCACGCGATCGAGTGCCGCGTCTACGCCGAAGATCCGGAAAATAATTTCTTCCCTTCACCGGGAATGATTAGTCATTTGCGAGTGCCTAACGGGCCGGGAATCCGCGACGACAGCGGCGTTGAGCTGAACTCCGAAGTCTCCATTCATTATGATCCGATGATTTCCAAGCTTGCGGCCTGGGGACGCACGCGGGCAGAAGCCATAGATCGATTGCGGCGAGCGCTCGATGAATATGAAGTGGGCGGCATCAAGACGACGCTTCCCTTCTTCCGCAAAATCGTTCGCGACCAGGAATTCATCGCCGGACAATTGGACACTGGATTTATTTCGCGGTTTAACGAGCGCCGCGAAACCGCACGCGCCTCAGCTTCGGAGTTTGGGGGCCAGACGCAACAAGACATTGCGCTGATTGCGGCTGCCCTTCATTACGCGCGATTACAAAAAGAGACCGCTTCGCGACCAGCAGCTCCGAATGGCGAAAGTAGCTGGAGGATGTCAGGACGCGCAGCGCTGCTCGATAAAAAGAAACCAACGAACATAGGAGGCAGAAAACTTAAGTAGCGTGAGATGAAGGTAAAAGCACAATTGTCCGGCGAAGACCACCAAGTCTCATTGAGTCTCAACGATGGATTTGCGACTGTCGAGATTGATGGACGACCTTACGAAATCGAAGTTCGCCCGCTAGCGCGCGGCGAGTATCTCTTACTGCATGGCTCGTCTGTTTACAAATGTCGAGTTGTAAGTAAAGGAACGAGCGGATTCTTTGAAGTGAATCTTCAAGGACATCCCTACAACATCACGATCAGCGATCCCAAGCGACTGCGGCGGGGTCAGACCGCTGCGGGTCACGATCACGGCGCCGCGCAAATTATTTCGCCTATGCCCGGCAAGGTGGTGCACGTCCTAGTCAAAGCCGGCGCAAGGGTTGAGGCAGGCGCCGGTATCGTCGTGGTCGAAGCCATGAAGATGCAGAATGAAATGAAGTCGCCGAAGGCGGGCATCGTCGTTTCCATCAACGCCGAAGCCGGCGCGACCGTCAACGCCGGCGATGTGTTGGCGGTGATCGAATGAAGTTGGGAGCAGATGAAGTCAGTACCGCCTGCGGTGGCGGGTGGGTTATCGTCGACGGAAGTCAAGACGCTTTAATAAGGAGAGATTTAGTGAGACGCACTGAACAAGGCAGTAATAAAAAGGCGACGGCAGAAGAGCACTGAAGATATGCGATCTGAGTATCGGTTCGATTACAAAAACGCGCGCCACAATCGCTTCATCGGCCGAACTGATAGTGACGTATCCGACCCTCGCATCCTCCTCTGGGACATCGACGGCACGTTGATGCGCTCCATCCGTGCCGGCTCATTCAAGGACTACACCATTCCCATGCTGGAAGAAGTTTTCGGCACGGCCGGGCGCTTACCGGAAATGAAAGTTTCGGGCATGACCGACTTGCAGATCGTTGGCGAAGCTTTGAAGCATGAAGGCTTCACTCATGAACACATCCGCGAGCGCGTGCACGAGCTACGCGAAAGTTACATGAACGCAATGCGAAAGTTTACCGGCAATGGCGAAGATGTTTTCGAGATTTTACCGGGAGTGCGCGAGGTGCTGCAAGCCGTAAACGATCATCCGCGTTATCAATCGGCATTAGTCACCGGCAACATCGAGCCGGCAGCATGGTTGAAGATGGAGATTGCCGGGCTGTCGGAATTCTTCACATTGCCTGGCGCGTTTGGCGACGAATCGCACGACCGTCGCGATCTTCCGGCGCTTGCCGCGGACCGCATTCGCAAACATTTGCAATTGGACCTTGCGCCAGAACAATTCATCATCATTGGCGACACTCCCAACGACATCGAATGCGCCAAACATTTCGGCGCGCGCTCGCTGGCTGTTGACACGAGCCGCTTTTACACAACCGACGCTCTAGTTGCGTGTAAACCCGATGCGCTGCTGCCGGATCTCACCGACGTCGACCTTTTCCTCAGAACTCTCGAGACCTTCTAAAGCTAACTCAGTTCAGCCGTGCAGCGATAGAACCCACCGGTGCTTCGAACGTTAGCGTCGTACCTCAGGTATTGCCTGATGGATTCGCCCGCCTTCCTGTACGCCGAAGGCGTTCGCTAACTTTAGCCCAGGGTTGCGCGTTGCGCGCTACCCTGGGATAACCGAGTCCCAAAAATCATTTGAACCCTGAAAGGGTTCGATAACCAACATCGGCCCAATGATTTCACCATCCCACGAATGATCTATTTCACCCTTTCAGGGTAGGAGGACGATAAGCTCGTTACCCGGCGTGTTACGCCGGGCTAAGTTATCCAACGCCTTCAGCGTACGATAGTTAACACTAAGCAGATAACTGATCGCGCGCGATTGGCGCTTCACGGCAGACAATGCCGAAGATTACATTAGCTCAACAGCTCCCTCACCAGCCGTTCAACGTGAATCTTTGTCGTGTCTAGTAAAGGAATGCCGTTGTGCTCCTCATCTCGCAGCAACAAAGGCAACTCAGTCCCGCCGAGAATCACAGCTTCAACGCCGTGACGCGCTTTAAGCTCATCGGCAATTGACAGCATGCGCTCGCGCGTTTCCGGTAGAAAGATGTTGTTGAGCAGTTCACCAATATACTTTTCGTGAATGTAGTTCTGTTCTTCATCGTGCGGAGCAACTACTGTTATGCCGGCGCGTGAAAATACCTCAGGATAAAATTTCGCCTGCATCGTAAAGCGCGTGCCAAACAAGCCAACCTTCTTTAAGCCAAGCGATTGCACCTTTTCACAAGCCGCTTCCACAATACTGATAAGTGGAATGCGCGAACGCCGCTGAACTTCATCAAAAACAATGTGCGGCGTGTTCGCTGTAAAAGCTGCGAAGTCAGCACCCGCGCGCGCAAGGCCCTCGACCGCGCCGTTAAGTTCGTAGGTGAATTCCTCTAATTTATTCGCAGTCATCAGCGCCAGCAGCAGCTTGAGGTTGACGCTGTTGATGATCAGCGGTGGAGAATTCCCATCGTTCTTATCTCGATAGGCATCGATGATCAGCCGGTAATACTCAATCGTCGATTCCGGACCAGTGCCGCCAATGAGGCCAAGCGTTTTCATAGCTTTGGATTTTAGCAGGAATAACTAGCCGCGGATTAACGCGGACCAACGCGGATTTAATAAACAAGGAGTCTAGCGGTGGCTAGATGCGATGGAAGCCTTTGAGAATGTCGCGCGTAGCGAGGCGGAGAATAACGGGGCGGCCGTGCGGGCACGTTGTTGGTGAAGAAGTTTTCAATAGGCGATCAATCAACCAGCGCATCTTTTCCGGCGTCAGGGACATGTTCACTTTAATGGCCGCGTGACAAGCCAGCGAGGCGGCGATGTCGTCGCGCAAAGTTTCACGCGCACTTCCCTTCTTCTCCGCGTCAACTGTCTCCAGGACTTCCGCCAGCATGTTGCGCGCTTCGCCCGCGGGCAAATCGGCCGGTGCAGCTTTTATCGCCACGGTGCGGCCCGACAAACGCATTAGCTCAAAGCCATAACTCTCAAGCTCCGCCGCGACCGTATCGAACACAGCAACCTGCGCCGGCGTGAGGTCAAACGTCTCAGGAATCAAAAGCTGCTGCGACTCTGACGTGCGCGCGGATTCCAGCGCGCGATACTTGTCGAACAAGATTCGTTCATGCGCGACGTGTTGATCAATTAAGAGTAGTCCGTCGTCGTCGGTGGCAATGATGAAGCTTTCATCGAGCTGGCCCAGCGGACGGATGTTCGTGGATAACGATTCGACTGAAACTTCACGAGCAAACTTGTGCGCAGAGTTCAATGGCGGCAATGACGACGCCTCTGCTTTTGTCTGCTCCAGTTCTGCGGCTTCGTGCTCAAAGCCAAGATCTACGGCTGTGTCGGGACTGACCGTTTGCTCCGCCAACTCCTGACGCATGATCGTATCGAGGTCGCGCACTGTGTCCGGCGTATCCGCTTCAGATGAGATCGACTCGTTCAGCAACAAATCTTCATCCTGAATAGACAAGTCGGCAAAGTCGATGCGTGGCTGCAACGCGGCTTCGGGCGCACGCGCATTGGCGAAACCGGAAAAGCTTCCTTCCGATACCGGATTAACTGCGGCTGGGTTAATTGAAGACTGACTCGCCGCTGCTGACATGCTGTTAACAGTTTGATCTGAATCTGTTTGGCCA